>Ga0255418_1001_pt1 | contig 24229 bp, 14 predicted proteins | sample ANMaggSeSYBR01C5_FD_182673 | JGI IMG/M metagenome (GOLD analysis project Ga0255418, IMG submission 182673) | Sediment cell enrichment communities from methane seep in Santa Monica Basin, California, United Staets - ANME aggregate JGI... | ecosystem: Environmental > Aquatic > Marine > Cold seeps >...
CTCCCTCCTTCAGGTAGACGATATAGTGCTTTGCTGGATTGGCCAGGCACCACCCCCGGTTTACGAGATCATTCCGACGGCTGGTGTCAACGAAGTCCACGTTTGAGGTAAAGGCCGCAACGTGACTGGCAGCCTCCAGGGAGGCCAGATAAACCTTCCGCATCTGATCCGGACAATTGCTCCAGCGCCCTTTCGGGCAATGGCCGGCCCAAGGTCTGTGAAAGCCCGACATGGCAGCACCCGCCATGAAGTACTCGAGCGCTTCGCGGCGTTTGTCTCCGGCATCTGCGTCTTCCTTCTGTCCCGCATAATTCTTGAGTATCGTGATCGGTCTTGGCTTGCCCTTTGACCGCTCACACCAATCCACGACCGTTTGGTATCGCGTCATCTTGAACGGCGGACTCTCACCCCCGGGAAACTGGCTCATGTCCGCGAAATCGTACTGGCTCCTTGTGAGAATGTCTTCCATGCCGGGACTGAACCGAAACTCCACTCGGTCAGGGGAAACACGATGCCAGATGTGCTCCGGGATGTTCGAATAGAGGAGACGCACTCCCTTGGAACTTCCGTACTCGTGGACGAAGTCCGCCCAGTATTCCACCCACTGTCTTGGCCATCTGTTCTCGTTTCCGCAAACGTAGAGCACGTTTCCGGCCTTCCACGTACAGTCCAGGATCTTTCTTACGAACTTCTCTTGGTACCTTAAGACCTTCGGACGAGGATCAAGCCCGGGCACGGTACGCACAAACTTGCTTTCGGCGTCGCGACCGGCTCTGCCCACGTCAAGTGGACCTGGGTAGTTCACGTTGTTCTGTGGATTAAAGGGAGAGGTCGCCCAGATCGTGTAGGTCGACCACATCTCTACCGTCAGAACGATTCCCTTTTCCGCACAAAGCTGGCAGAAGCTACGGAACCGATCCCAGAACGTTTCGTTGAAACGGTCGAGATCGTATTTGCCCTTCGCGTTCTTCTCGAAGGCATCCAAATGCTCCTGCTTGCCTGTTGCCGGATCGTGCCACCAGGCATTATAGGTGGATACTATCGGATACTTACGGCCGCCCTCGCGGTCAGAATCGCTGATGTACATCTCAATCCGCCAGTGAGTGCATCCGGCTTTGGCCAACTCGTCGACTGCCCGTTCATAGGGGTAGTTCCCCACTCTTGGAAGCATCTCCAGTTCACGAGCCCCGGTGAGGAAAACGGGCTTTCCTTTGAACTCAAAATAGCGGGGATTCCTTGGTGAGACCCGTACCCTGTCGGATTCTGTCATCGTCTCCCCTTCTCCTCCCAGCACTTGTGGCTGGCTCACAACAAACAGCAGGAGAACAGAGGCCGATGCTCGCCAGCACATCGGACGAACGCAAGCCAGAACAGCCGAGATCGGCAGAGGCACTTTCATTCCATATCTCCTGGACGTCGAAGGGATGCTTCAGTCCACGGGACGTCTTCCTCTCTTGCTCTGCTCGCCCGTTTGTCATAGGGAGGAATGTGGAGACTCAGGGGAAGCGCACGTGTGTCTCCAATTTTCATGGTCGGCACGTCCACCTTCACTGATGCGACGGCCCCGTCGCCCTGCCGTTCCAGCCTTGCTTCCAACGTCCCAGCGAAATCGCGCCTCGACCAGTTGACGACGTGCACCTTGCAGTCCAGTCCCTGTTCCGCCAGGATGTGCTTGTCATAGAAGTCCGGGATGGCAATCAATCCCTGCTGTGCCATCGCCAGCGCTTCGCTCTCAGGAGAACCATACTCGTGGTGGATGCGTCCCGTTCCCTCGATCTTCTGCATCAGAAACGGATGGAGTCCGTGGATCGAGTACCCAGCCTCCCGCGGACAGTCCCGACGGAACAGCTCAATAGCGCGATGATAGTAGCGCGCATTCGCCTTGGCTTCATCCAGGAGCTCGCGCCCGATGCGCACGCCACAATGGGTGATCTTGAACAGGTATTCGCTTGACACACGTCGGTGCTCATATGGCTTTCGTCTCGCTTGCAGATCGTTGACAAGCTTCACGTATCCTTCGACGTCCACGTTGTCACGGTTGTCGAAGATATCAGGGGTGTACGCCGTGAACCGCCCCTCATTTCTGCGGAGCCAGAGCCACTCGCCATTGATGACCGGGATTACCCGATCGGCATAGATCCCCTTGACAAGCTCATCATATTCGCGCGTGTAGGCGGCGGCCGCGCCAGGCCATAGGTTGTTGCCCAGTTCATAGCTGTGATAGTCGAGGTACTCGCACGGCTGTGGCGTGCGCCGCAACTCGATGTCGCCTTGTTCCCAATGCAGGCCCGAGGACGGGGTGAAGGGCCGCTGCTGCGGGTCATTCTCCCGCAGGAACTCGAGCAGAAGCTTCCCGTAGAGCCGGAGATTCGGATCGCCGGCGGCATACTCATTGCCGCCGCTGAAGGTCACGACGGAGGGACAGTTGTAGTTATACCGGATCCACCGTTTCAGCTTCTTCTCAAGATACGGCTGAAAGGCCGTCCCCTTCGTGTTGAAACTCGCGGTGACGTCGTAGTACCCTTCGAAGTCGAGTTGGCCGCGGCGTTCCTCCTCGGTCGCGCGCCGGAGTCCGCCCGGCAGCCACTCGTCTCGCACCATGAGCCCGAGTTCATCGCAGAACAAGTAAGCATTCCGATGATTGGGTCCAGTGTGTACGCGCATCGACGTGAAGTTCGCCGCTTTCCGCGCTCGCAGGAGCTTGCGCGACCGGTTGTCATAGTTGTATCCGTCCGGAGTTGTGGCCGAAGGCGAATGGCTCCAGTGCAGGATCGAGTTGCTGGTATTCACACCGCAGAAGTACACGGGCTTGCCGTTGAGCAGAAACTGGCGGCCTTTGACCTCGATCGTGCGAACGCCGAAACGCTCCAGAGCCATCACTTGACCTTCCTTGTCCAGAATCCGCAACTCGTAGAGGTTCGGACTGTCGAGGTCCCACGCCTCGATGTCGGGCACGTCCATGGTGAAACGCCGCCAGCCCTCGCTGTTGGGCGCAGACAGGGCCACTTCGGATTCATAAGACCTCTTGCGCCCGGGAAACGCGTAGTCCGGTGAGTCCCACGGCCCGATTTGCACCCTGACACGATCCGGCCCACTTCCGCCTCTTGCCGGCAGACACGCGGCGGAAATCCGCCCTGTGCCGAAAGGCGCGGTGATCAGGACCTGCTGGTAGGAGTCTTTCGGGAGATACTCAATCCAGACAAGCCCCGTGATTCCGCCTGAATCGGGGACAGTGCCGCCTTGGCCCATCGGCAGCCCCGTGTCGTACACGCGAACGGTGACAACGTTCTGTTCGCCGAACTTGACGGCATAGGCGATTTCCAAATCGAAGTAATCCAGGAACGCGCCACGGACACGGCCGATTCCCGTCTGGCTCCAGTTGCGGTTCTCGCCGACTTTGCGACCGTTGATCCAGACCGCACAGTCACTCTCGACGCACCCGAAGTGAAGAACGACCCGCTTGCCTGCTTTCTCTTTCGGAACGAAGAACGTCTTCCGGTAGAAGCCAACCCCGCCAAACGCGAAGTAGTTGTCGTACTTCATTCTGTGGTAGTCGCAGATCTTGCGGTCCCGTTTTTCTTCATACGGCAGCCGGACATTCCAATCCCCCGGCACGAGCACGTCCTACCAATCCGCGACCTCAGCCGTCAGCTCCAAATGCTCGGGGCCGGCCGCGATCTCCTTGCGGGGCGGTCGGATGCCCTCCTTCAACCGGAGCGCCTTTCCGTAGTGGCTCTTGCCCAGGCGCATGTTTTCCTCAATCCACGCTTTCGTCAGGAAATTCCATTCCCACCTGAGCTTCCACATGCCCGTCAAATACTGGCGATCCTTCTTGCCGTAGAAGACGTCGTAGTGCCGCGGCGCGGCGAGGTACCTCTCGGCGATCTCCTGCTCCGGCCCGGCCGAAATGCGTGGGCCGTCGGCCATGGACGCTGAAACCAGCAGCATCGATCCTGACACGACGAAGGCAAGTATCTTCATGCCGTCACCTCCTCTTTTTGATAACCGCCGCCCAGTACCCGTCACTGGGCGTATTGAGGCGTAGGGATCGGGCCGCATCGATGGTTTCGGCCGGTCGCCACCCGCCGCGGCCAATGTCGTACCACCGAATGGAGAGTCTGCCACGCGCCGCACGAACGTCAAGGGTGACCTCGCCGGCCCGCGGGAAGTACACCGCGTACTGGCGCCCGGGCTCCGCGCAGCAGTAGGCTTCGTTGTCTTCGCGATCGCCAAGCAAGTCATTATGCGGCGCGCACGTGAAGATGTCCATCTCATCCGTGAGCATACGCAAGCTCTTGATGTGGGCTTGGGCCTTCCTGCCCAGTCCGAGACCATACGGTGGCCGGTGAAAACGGCTGGAGGCCGAACCGCCGATGATGTTCCGCCAGAACCGCTCCACACCGTCCACATCCGCGCGAAACCATCGTTCCGGGCCGGTATCGGCCCCGTAGATCTTGACGTTGGTCAGCGGTCGAACATTATCGTCAACCCTGGATAGCTGAAGCCGCAGACTGTTCCAGTGGCTTTGCCCCCTCTTGTGACTGTTTTGCGAAACGTCCACAAATGAGTAGGTCTTGGGATCGTCGAACGTCGCGTGTGGTATGGGGGGATTCTTGTCGAGGTGGTCGTACCACATCTCTGTTGTTTCAACAACAACGCCAGCCTCTTTCGCCTTCGCCTTGACATACTCCGACCAGTATTTTCCCCACCGGGGCGTTGCCGACGTTTCATTGTCCATGCAGTAGAGGACATGGCCGAACTTCAACGAGTAGGAAAGCATTTTATCAACGAACCTTCGCTGATACTTCAGCACGGTTTTCCGGTCCCTTACCTCCGGCACCGACTGAAAAAAGACGTTTTCGCAACGGCCGGGGCGATGGTCAACGACTTCGGAAAGCCCCGTTTGTTCGGCCGTATAGTTGATGTTGTTCTTCGGGTTAAACGGATGCCGCCGCCAGAATTCGCGATAGAAGTCGTATGTGGCCCAGATTTCCACCTGCACGATGATGTCCCGTTTGCAGGTTGCTTCGAGGAAATTCTCGAATCTTCGCCAGTATTCTTCGTCCCACTGTTCCAGGTCATACTTCCCTTTCACCTGCTTGAACGGCCAGACGTTGCCCTCGTCCCGGCCGCTCATCGTACAGCGGACATAATTGCCGCCGACCGACTTGAGCAGATCGAGTTGCTCGGTCAATCGCGAACCGGTCCACTGGAACAGGTTGTCGTCATCCGAACCACCCAGCAGCAACACGGGCTGGCCCTCGTATTGCCAGTAGCGAGGGTTCTCCGTGTACGGCTTGATCCGATTAACGTCCTTGCATTCGGCAAGCGACTGTGGTGCGGCAGATCCGGCGAGAAGGGCCATCCCCAACGCAAGCAACGGCAGAATACGGCAAGATGCAAACATGGCATGCTCCTCTGGTTGGACGCTTGCGGTGTGGCAACTGCGATTGAGGTCCAGCGTTCGGCCATTATCACAAACGACTCTTAGAACGTGTTTTGAAATACTCCCCTCTCCCTTTGGGAGAGGGGCCGGGGGTGAGGGCCGTATTGCAGAAGACCGTGTTTTCGCACTTCGCCCTCACCCTAACCCTCTCCCAAAGGGAGAGGGGACCAACGATTGGCAATTTCAAAACACGTTCTTACAACTCCCTTACGTCCAAAGGTGACGGCAAGTCATGAAGGTACTACACGAAAATCAAGGCTTGCCGGCGGTAGGCATTCTTCACGAACGCGTTGGTGCAGTGCGTTATCGCTCACGGTATTCTCGGCGTTGGCAATGCGCCTCTCGTGCATGGCAAACCAGAGATCGGTCAGCATGGTTTCCCCTTCGCGAACGTCGGGGAGTTCACAATCCTCGGTGAGAATCCCTTTATCTCGCTCCAGATCACCCGCCTCAATGGCTTACACGGCCCACTCCATGTTTGGTCGGGCTACCTTGCTGAGGGCGTCCGTTTTCATCGTTAACACCCCTTTTCTCCCGGGCGCGTGTAATCTCCACCATGTGGAAGGTCGTGTCGTTTTCTCCCATGGCGACGAGCGACAGATCCCCTTTCCGCTCCAGCATGCCGTGAAAGGCGGAGCCGGGCAAGTCAACGACATACTCTTTCCACCTGCCGCTTCCGCTCTTCTGCACGGTTCGTTCGCCGGTCGGGCCACTGGCCCATCGGACCTGCCATGCCCCCTGCCTGTCGTCCAGATACCACACCCGAAGCCGACACGGTTGCCGCCTCAGGCTGGCGCGGAATTCGGGATCCAGCTGGAAGAAGAATTCTCGTTTTCCCGAGGTCACATCTGTCCGGCGCGCGAACCGGCCGAAGCGTTGCTCGTCCAGGCCGATCATCTTCCGACCATAGTCGCTCTCGACTGCCACGCTAGTGCCATCCGGATCGATCTGCTCCAGGAACCACCAATAGTTGCCGCTCGGCCGCTCTTTGCCTTTGCGTAGCGCACACCAGGCACCGGGACTCTTCGTGGGCGACGTATGAAAGCCCGCGTACCGGTTCACGAACTCGAAGGTCGGTCGGTATTCGGGGTTCTCCAGCGACGCCCGCACTGCCCAGCCCTTGACCGCAACATATGAAACGCCCTTGTGCAATTCCATCAGGCAGCGCCAGTAGTTCCAGGAGATCCCGTTCGGATGGCTCTCTACCGTTCCCCAGTTCTCCCAATACGCCTTGGTCTTGCCGCTGCGTGCCATCTGCACGGAGAGCAGGTCCACGGCCTCGTAAGTCTTGTAGTTCCCGCCGTGAGGGTCGATATCACTTCCGGTCCCGAAGATCCATCCGCCCTCGTCGATCAGATGCTGCGCCTCGCCATCGGGATATGATTGGGTGAACAGGTTCGCGCGCAGGGCTACGTTAATCTCCGGCATGAGGGCGTCCATGTAGGTCTTCATGATCGTGTAATAGTACTTCTTCGAAGTCTCCCCCCGCGTCCAAGGCGTCGGGCAGCGGTGCCCGTCCGGGGGATAGATCCACGTGTCGCTCGGACTCCGGTCCGCGGGGAGCACCCACGTATGTTCCGTCCCGATCGCGTTGGGGCTCGCCCGGACGCAGAGGATCAGATGCTTGTACGGAGAGGCCTTGAGGTGATCGGCAAGAGCCGTGATCCATTCTTTCTGAATCGTTATGTAGCGGGGATCCCAGTATTGAGGAATCACACCACGATTGTTCCCGCAATTCGCAACATAGTCCCATAACCAGTCGGGCTTCGTGTTGGCATTGACTTGAACCGAGGTAGGCCGCCCGATCTTTGCAAAGAAGCGAAGGCCTTCGTCCAGCTTGCTCCAGTCGAATTTACCGCGAGCGGGCGCAATGTCGCGCCATTGCACCATGATCTGCCCGCCCTTGAGGAAGTCGCAGGTTCTGACCAGATCGCGGTTGCCCCAGATCAGATAGCAGCCCGCCGGGTGTTCCTGCGTCGGTTGGGCAACAGCGGTCGGCGCGGACCCCTGTTTCGTATTGGGAGCCCCGATTCCCGCCACTGCCCCCGCCAGGATCACGCCCGCTACACCCAACGTGATCGCCCCCGTGTTGATCTTCGCTCGCATCATCATCTTCATCTCTCCTCCTATGTAAAGATGTACTGGCTCAGCGTGAATTGGACAAACGCTTTAGGCGATTATACCTGTCTTTATCTGATGTGCCTTTAGGACGACCTGGAACATCCTTCAAAATGAATTGTCCTCTGACCGTATTGAAGCTATCGTTATTGAGGCCGTGGCCGGCTCCCGTGAACACGAGCGTGAACTCCCGACGTTCTCGCTGAACCATTTTGTGGGAAGACTCCCGAAGGAAGTGTTCAGTTCGACATGGCCTTTGCCCCAGTTGTCAACGCATTCTGGTTACAGACGGACTGGACGGATACGGAGCTTGAATGATTCGTGTCGAAGTCGCATTGTCATTCTCGGAGGATTGCGTACTGGTTCCGTTCGTCGGGTGCCATGCGGCGGGATTCTTCATCGCTCGCCACCATTCTTCCGTCGCGACCTTCCGATCCACGGCGGTGACGACAATGGCCCGGCCGTTGGGATCGTCCCTGAACAACGGCATGTCATGACCGTACCGTGTGGTCCAACCGCCGAACGAGACTCGCTTGGCCGACCGTATATAGTCAGGCCGCATGAGTGATATCGCAGGTGGGCCATCCGCATCGCCTTCCGGCGCCACGACATCCGTTTCAATCGCGAGCATATATTCACGTGCTTCGGATTCCGGTAACGTGCGCAACCTACTCTTGGTAACGCGAGGGAAAGGCCTGCTCTGGACCGTGAATTGAACCAGCCGGAGCTTCTGAAGTACGATATAGGCAGCCCAGCCGTCCGACCATCCGTTGAAACCGGTCATTCCCTTGTTGTAATTGTCGAGCCAAGCTACTACGACCTTGTCCGCAATTGAATTGTCCAGGAGATAGGCGTCGGCCACTACGGTCAGGGGTCCCCCGACGCAGACAACGAGCGGCTTGGTTGGGGTTGCTTTGCCTGCTTCTTCAATGATTCGACGGCTGCCGGGCGAACCAAGGGGCCTAGTGTCCTTGATCCTTCCCGATGCGGGCCTAATCAGATTCCCCTTCGTGCCGGGAATGGGATTGGGTACGTGGCGAAAGCCGCTGTTTCGGCCTCTGCGCACGGTCTCTCGACGTTTTGCCACGTGCGCAGCAAGGTCCTTTGCGGTCACATGGTCGTTATAGGGTGCCACGGACGACGATGTGCTAATCCCGAGGTATTTGATATCCCCGGCGCTAGCCAAGGCCATCAGGTACCAATCAACATAGTCATTGGTGAAGTCGTTATCGTACATGACCGGATTGGTGTTATTGTATGGCAGAACGACATCGGACTTCTGAGCGGCCTTGTCGGCCAGCGCGCCATTCCTCTGTCGGGCCATAGCTAGGATGGTTTGTGCCGAAGTCGCATTCCCACAGTCTTCATTAGCCAGAAGCATCAGTGTTGCTTTGACCAGATTAAACTTGTCGTGGCCATCGATGCCCTTCCTAGCCCCATCGCCATACACACTGAATATGCTCCACATCGTCAGGCCGTCAGTGCTCATCCACTTCTGCGGGAAGTCACAATTCAGACCGAAGCCGGCGGTTCCCATGTTGCCCCAGCTATCGTAGTAAGCCACTGTAGTCCAGGGTCCCCACGGCTGGGGCGCGTCGAAAACACCCAACTGCCCCGGGCCCGTGTGGAAGCTGGTCAAAATGTATCGTTTTATCCCGGGATTGTAGACTACCGCGCCCCCGGAAGTGCCATTTGGATCGGCAAACACCGGCTGAAGTTCTTTGACATCTGATGTCCAGATAGGTTTGTCGTTGGCATCCAGACCTTTGTAGAATTCGTAGGCGGAACGATCCTTCAGCTTGTCCTGAGGCACGCGTCCCATATATGTGTTGTTGTCGCTCCCCGAGTCGGTGTCGTGCTTAAAGCCATAGAAGTAAACAAATCCAGCCAGGTGAGCCGGTACGCCTGCATAATCTCTCCCAAAGTTCAGGAATCTTGCCAGTTTGAAATTGCCCGCCCCCTTGGGGAATACCCAGGATGCCTTCGTCCACGTGGCACCCATATCCTCAGACCATGCCAACCCGAAGTTTACGTCCGGCCACTTCCCATCCTGTAGATTCAGCCGTGCATAGAGCGTACCATCCACCGACAGTATCCCACCTGTTTTACACTTTTTCGGAAAGGAAGCAGGGGCCTCAGGATTCTTGCCGCCATTAACGTTGATCCCAACGTAACTCTCGGGCGCTCCTGTGATACGCGCAAAGCCCATACTAACGCGCCCATCCGAGTTGGTACCACCAAAGCCACCGCCGTCACCCCAGGCGACATAGATGTCACCGTCCGACGCCCAGGTGACCGGCCATAGGTCACTGCCCGGCGCCGCTGTAGTGTGCGTATCCCAATGCCAGGTGATGCTTTTGATCACTGAGCTGGGTGGATAGGGAGGCTCGGCCACACCGACGGAGGTTACCTGTGCAACAACCACGACCAATACCGTAGTCAACGTTAAACGTTTCATTTCTTTCTCCTCGTGTCGCCAATCAGCACCGCCCAGTGACCCTTGCCCGGCGAATGCAATGTCGCCTTGCGCCCGCCTTGGACTGCTTCCCGTTTCTTCCATTCGCTGGTGGATATCTCCAGCCAGCGGATTGTGGCCGGGCCCTTCAGCGAACTGATATCCACTGTCACGTCACCACCGTCCGGGAAATACACGGCGTATTGTTCACCCGGCTCCGCCAGGCAGTAGGCCTCGTTGGGCTCTCTGTCCGAAAGCAGGTCGTTGTGAGGCTCACAGGCAAAGAACTTCATGCTGTCAGTGAGCATTCGCATGCTTCTGATATGCGTCTGTGCCTTCTTGCCCAGTCCGAGGCCATAGGGCGGGCGGTGGAAGCGGCTGGAGGCCGAGCCGCCGATGATATTCCGCCAGAAGCACTCGGTCGCATGGCGATCCGTGGAGCCCTTCCAAGTGCTGCTGTCGGCTCCATATATCTTGACATGGTTGATGGGACGCGGCTTTCTTGCCAGGTAATCGTATGCGAACTGGAGATTGTCCCCGTTTTCCTGGCCCATTTTGGCGCTGTTCTGCGAGGCCTCGAAGAACGAAAAAACCTCCGGCCGGCCCAGAGACGCCCGTTGCCGCGGCTTCTTCAGGTCGATCTCCCAGTACATCTCGGTGGTCTCTATTGTCCTGTCCGCCGCTACGGCCTTTTCCTTGATGTACGCCGACCAGTACCAGCCCCACTCGGGCGAGTATTTCGGGTGGATTTCGTTCGTCATGCAGTAGAGCACGTGGCCGTACCGGAGCGAATGGGACAATATCTTGTCGACAAACTTCTGTTGGTAGGCCAACACAAGACCATCGTTGTTCAGCTTGGGCACCGTGAAGAAGAAATCGTGCGGCACCTTGCCGATGTTGCCGTAGACATCCTTCAACGTTGTGTTGGACGAGTCGTAGCCGGTGTTGTTGGCCGGATGCCAGGGGTTCTTTGCCCACCATCGCTGGTTGAAATCGTGGAAAGCCCAAACCTCGACCTGAACTATGATGTCGCGTTCCCGGGTGAGCTTCAGCATCCTCTCGAAACGGTTCCAGTACTCATCGTTCCACTGATCAAGGTTGTATTTCCCATTCGCTTGCGCGAACGGCTGGAGATTGCCGTCGTCCCGGCCGCTCATCGTGCAGCGGATGTAGTTCCCGCCTACGCTTGCCAGCAGATCCAGATGCTCCTTCAGGCCTGGAATCTGAAAGATATTATCATCCTTGGTGCCGCCCAGCAGCAACACGGGCTTGCCTTTGTATTGCCAGTAGCGCGGGTTTGCTTCACAGGGCTGTACGCGGCCCGCGTCTTGGGCAACCGCGTTTTCCCGTCCCCATCCTCCGAAACTGACAACAATCACAAGGATCCCCAGGCCAGGTTTGAAGAACTTGTCTATTTTCATTGTGATATCCTTGCTGTTTAGGGGAGGATAGCATTATTTTGTGGCCGTCAGGACCAACACCCAGTCATTGCCGTTGCCGACACTGCCAGGTGGGTCAAACTCTCGAATTGACGCCCCCGGTCCGCTGGGAATATCTTCCACAAACGGTCTCCGATTAGTAAACTCACGATCCTTAATCCGCCACTTACCATTGCGTGGGTTGAACCAGAACGCATTCATCAGCGGAGCCGCCAGGCGGTTCATCTTTAGGCAAATACCGCGGCCGTTGGCGCTGTAAATCATGGCGTAATCGCCCTTACGGCCGCATGTCGCCTGGAGCCGGTTTGATCTAACGCCCTCTGACCCGTCCATGCCTCCCGCATCGCCGTCAATCAAAGACTGATCCGGAATCCGATCGAGGAATTGATCGTTACTCAGCGAGGTCATCAGCTTTAACAGATACTGCATGTCCATAGCGCCTGGGTCGTCCAGACTACTCTCCCATCTTGTATCAGGGTCCAAAGTTATGCGGACCTCCTTAATGCCGAAGCCGAACATATTCATGTGCCCGTAGGTAATTCCCAAACCGCCGGCAAAGACCGTTTGATATGACTGGAAGCGAATTTGCCAATCTTTGTAGATGTCATTCTTTCTCACATAATTCTCATACCGACCCTCGAAAAGCCATGTTGGTTTTGTAGGAGATAGACCGTAATCCAACTTGATCGCGGTTGTCTGATCTTTCGGCTGGTCCTGAGTCGAGTTGAAGTCCAGCCATGGGTCGTCGTGGAACCACTCGGAAGAATTGGGCATGTATTTCCTCGGATGGTAACTCATGAGTGTTGTGCTGTAGTCGGCTTTTGTATCCTGTTGGTTGATTCCGTTAACGCCGTCTGCTATTCCCTCGGCTATTGCCCGGAACACGCTTCGATAATCCTTGTCGCCATATACGGCGTTGCGGTCCCCGCCCATCATCCAGATGATGTTGTTCTTGTTCTTGAACCGTTGGCCGATCCAGCGACCATATTCATACGAGTTGGTTGAGTCAAAGATGATTTCCGACGTATTTTCGCCGCCCCATGATCCGGCCACATAGCTGCCCCACGTCGGCAACACCACCACATGCATACCCTTGGATTCCGAGGCGTCGATGATATGTTCCAGGTGGTCCCAATAGTCATATTCCACCGGATTCACGGGACTTCCACCCGGTGTCATAATTGGTCGCAGCGGATTCCACTTGCCACGGTTGACCTCAAAAGGATTATCTCCATATGCATTAGCGACGACCTCGCTTTCATAGGAAGGAAACGCGATTAGCGCAATCATGTTGAACTTCTGATCCTTGCGATGTCGCAGATACTTCTCGACCTCGCCGCGATTTAACCTCCAGGCAATCGCCCAAGCCGTATCAGCGAGAGGAAAGAATCCTGAACCGTCCTTACGAACCAGAAATCGGCCGTTTTCGCTCACCCGCAAATCGCTCAGCTTGTCGGCCAGTAGTTCCGTTGTATTTCTGAAGCAAATAGTAGCCAACAATGCGACCCAAACCAGATAGTGTCTCATGATCTTCCTTTTCCGCGATTGTGGCGATTGGAAAACTCACCGCCCGGACCATGATGCCTACCGTTGTTTTCTAGTCATGGCGGCAAGCCACGCCCCCTCGCCGGGTGACGTAATCCGGACTATTGCATTTGCTTCAATTTCATCCTCTTTGCCCCATTCCGCGGTGCCGACGTTTATCCACTTGACCAGCAACGTTCCTTCATGTCCTTTGAGATCCACGCTGGCGGAACCGCCCTCCAAGAAGAACAGAGCGTACTTTCGGCCTGGATCGGCGGACAAAAAGACCTTCGAGTCTTCATGATCCGTTAAGAGATCGTTTCGCGGGGCAAGTTCCCACATCTTGACAAGGCTTTCGAATTTCCGAAGGGCCTTGATGCAGTCCCGAGCGGGTTTGGTCAAGCCGATGCCGCCGATTGGATTGCGATGGAAACGAGTAGAGGCACAGCCGCCAATCACATTCAACACGTAACGCTGTACGGCGGATTCCGTAGTCCAGCGGCGCCAGACCCTCTTGTAATAAGCACGATCGGGCGGCCACTCGCTGGATCCGTAGTTCTTGGTATTGTTAATCGGGCGAGGGTTTGCCTTTATGCGATCCCGGACAAACAACAAGTTTTCCCAGTGCTTCTTAAAGGTGTTCTTGTTGCCGGTGTTTTGCGAAATGTCCAGAAAGGTGTAGATATCCGGCCGATCAAAAGAAAGCAGGAACTTCTCTTCGGTGTCCAATTTCCAACCAACGTCGAACATGTCGGTTACATAGACATCGACACCAGCTTTGGCTGCCTTATCCTTAATGTATTTCATCCAATACTGTCCCCATGTCGGGGCGGTGCTGGTCTCATTGTTCATGCAATATAGTACATTACCGCAGGGCAGCGAATAAGAAAGCATCTTGTCAACAAAGGCCTCCTGGTATTGACGCAGCACTTCATTATCATCCATCGCCGGTATCGTATGAAAAAACGGCTGTTTGTCGGCACTGGGATGATCGGGATACGTTTCAGCTAATCCGGATTCTTTCGAGGTGTAGTTGATATTGTTTGCCGGTCTATACGGACTGATTTGCCACGGTCGCCTTCCCCAAGTACCTTTACGGTTTGTATAATCGAATCGATCCCACACCTCGATCTGCACAATAATATCATGTTGGCCGGTCCATCTGAGCAGGTCTTGAAAACGCTTCCAATAGTCATCGTTCCACTGGTTCAGGTCGTATTTGCCGTCGGGCAATCTCTTGAACGCCTGGACCTCAAATCCCTTGTCGACCCGGGCGCTCATTGTGTTGCGGATGTAGTTGCCGCCCACACTTGCCAGCAGGTCCAGGTGCTCTTTCAGTTCGGGAATCTGAAAGAGATTGTCGTCTTTCGAGCCGCCCAGCAGCAGCACGGGTGTGCCCTTGTATTGCCAGTAACGAGGATTCTTTGCGTACGGCTGAATCCTGTCGCGGTCCGATACGGCAGGCTCTTCCTGATTGCCTTTGGCCGGGCTTGCAGCCGGTCGGCCGACAACGATCGCAACGGCGAAAAGACAAGACACGAATGTAATTGTGATGCTTCTCATTTCTGACATTCCTCATGCGCTGGTTGTGTTTGTCGGCCACCATGGCTGTGCGGAACACGAGGACTCAATTCGAGCGCAGTGAACCTCTGGCTCGTCCTGATTCGCATCGTCATCCTGTCATTTGCATGTATTTTGGGCCAAGAAACTGCCCATGTCTCTCTGGATTCTCGCGCATTCTTGCACTATCCTAAGCTTTTTGGTAGAAAAAGGCTGGAATTTACTCCCCGCGGATTCAAAATCGACAAAAGGGCTAGTGTCATGCGACGCTTCGATGCCACAAGGCCGGAGTTCACGCCTTACGGATTCGAGGTCGACAAATGGGACCCGAGGCCGCATGGCCGACCCGATCGGCACGACGAAATCGAAATCGGCTTTCTGGACCAGGGCACGGTGACTTGGTTGATCGGTGGACAACGCGTCACGGTTCGGCCACGCAACCTCACCGTGTTCTGGGCTGCCCTTCCGCACCAAATCCTCGACGCTGAAGATGTCAGCTTTCTCCATGTCGTAACAGTCCCGTTGGGCTGGGTGCTGGAATGGACACTCCCCGATCGGCTCTTGTCTCCACTTATGCAAGGCCGGATCGTGTCCGAGACGAACGAGGCCCTCGCGATCAGCGACGGCCAGTTGTTCGAGCGATGGCAGCGAGACGTGGAAGCGGGAACGGACGCTCTCCGTGAGATCGCCATCCTCGAACTGCGAGCTCGATTGCTTCGTTTGGCGCAGTCGATGGAAGTGCAGGGAGATCCAGTTCAGTTCCACGCGGACACGGGCAGAGAAAGACCGTACATGCGTCTGGAGAAGGCCGAAGAGATGGCACGTTGCGTGGCTCACAATTACACATCGCGAATTCAGGTGAAGGACATCGCCGAGCGTGTTGGCCTTCATCCCAATTACGCCTCGACTCTGTTCCGAAAGGCCTTTGGCACGACGCTCAATGCGTTGATCACTCAGCACCGAGTCGCACATGCCCAGCGCCAACTCATTACAACGGCCGAGCAGATCTTGCCTATCGCCCTTGACTCGGGGTTCGATTCACTGAGCCGATTCAATCGCGCGTTCAAACAACTGGTGGGAATGACGCCGAGTCAGTATCGCAAGAGGAGGCGTCCCGTCGACGGCTAGAAGTTGACGATGGCCTTCAACTCGGCTGGAATCGTCAGACAAGGAGGAGTCCATTCTACCTGTCAGTACCAATAACTCCATAAGTGGTTCCCGTCAGGGAGTTACGAGATTTGATACCAGGCCTGCACTTTCTGAAAACTGCTTCAGGTTAGGCGGCGAACGTCATGAGGCTTTTGGCTAGGTCGATGAGTTTTCGTGGGAGCAACCACGCGTGGGTAATCGTCGATAATTGGTGCTGGAGAATCTGTCGGCGTAGGGCTTTGCGGCGGTCGGCGTGCGAAGGTCTGCGATCGGAATCGTCCCAAGGCGAGTCGCTGCGGTCGACAAGCTGCCGTCCAGTTTTGTCCCACGCCCACACTTCGACCAGGGTATGCATCCATAGATTCAAGTTGTACACGGCCACATTCGTCCAGATGTTGCGCACCTGCTGCTGGCCGCTGCCCCAGACTTCTTTCACGTCGTGAAACTCTTGTTCGATGGTGCCACGATCGGCAAACGCTTCGAGAATCTCCTTGACGCTGACATTCGGATCGGTGCAAAAGAAGGCGTACCAACCATGATCTTCCTTGACCAGCACGACGCGAATGACGCCGCCCACTGGCGAGTAGGTTGCCAGGAAGGTTTTGTAGAATTTGGTCGTCGTTTGGCCGTAGACGGTGCAGGCAATGGTTTGCCAACCGCGCCGCTGCCCGGCGCGTTTGGCTAGGCTGATCTTGTTCTTGCCGTACTTGGGTGGCCGGCCACGACCTCGGCGTTGGCCTTTTTTCAGCTTCGGCGGCAAGTCGCGCAGGGCCGCGTCTTTGCGCAGGCGACCGACGATCGTGACGTTCGAGAGTCTCGGAACGCGTCGGAGGAAAGGGCGCTTGGTATAACCGCCGTCGACGACGACTCAGACCGTTTTTCCCGCTTTTTTCAGGATGGGAACGATCCATTCCATCAGCCTCGCCGCCAATTGGAGCTTGGTGGCAAACCGTTGCCAACCGCGAACCTTGGGAATCGTCGCCATCGTTCGCTTGCGAACATAAAGCATCGCTTGCAGCGGCAGGCCAATCGGGCCCCACTTCGGATGCCGCAATGCCAGCGAAATCGTGACCCAGATATGACCATACAGATACGGCTGATCGGCCGGGCCCGGCGTGGGATTGTGGTGGATGTCGGCCCCTTCGACCTTCGGCCCATACCGCTTGGTGGGCGAATCGTCGATCACCAGCAGCATACGCTCGGGCAGGGGCAAGGTCCGCAAAATCAACAGCACCAGTTGCATCGCGATCGGTTTGGTCTTGCGGCCCACTGCTGCAATGAAGTAATAATAGTCTTGGAAGTCGCAACTGACACCGGCGGCTCGAAGCCAAGTGGTAACGGTGCGACGACCGGTGGCGAACAAGATGCCGACCAGCAACACCGACAGCCGCCAACGATTGCGGGCATGCAGTCCGGCGGTGAGCCACTGGCTCCACTCGTTCCATTGATTCGGGGCTTCCCAGCGACATCTCGAATTCGCCATCCCTGGCTCCTCCGTTGTGCGGCTTGTGTGAATACCGCAGCATGACGGAAGAGCCTTTTTTGGTGGATGCCAATTATCGCCGTTTTCTCAGAAAGTGCAGCAACCATACCATACCCCTCAAAAAGAGGCTCTTGGCCAGAATTTGCGGGTAGATTCAGGGGGTGCTGGTAATTTGAGGTCAGGTTTTTTGAGGGATGGGAGGGCAAAAAGAATGCGGGAGGAGAAGAAAGGGCCCCGCCATCGGTGATGGCGGAGTTGGCGGATATTCTTCCCGCCCTCACTCGGCTATCCCTTGTGGGGTTGCTCCTCAGCAGAGCCCCACTCCGTTTCACCGAGCATGTTCCAGTATAGCGAGTTGCCGCGAGAGAGAAAGAAGTGCATCCTGTGGGATTTTCGGTAAAGATGGGTTTTGCACAACTCGTCTTCCCGGAGTCGCCACAGGATGCAACTAAAGACTATCCTCAATCGCGTCGAACATTTCAAGTCCTTTGTTTACGGAAACGCCCGATGGCTGGAGGATGCCGAGAGGCCGACGCTTGAAATCGAGATTGAAGCCCGCAAGAACGGGCGGGCGATCTGCTCGGGCTGCGGCAGGCGGCGGCCGGGTTACGACCGGTTGCCCGAACGGCGTTTTGAGCACGTGCCGTTATGGGGTATTGCCGTGTACTTCGTGTATGCGATGCGACGAGTGAAGTGTCCAACGTGCGGCCTGATAGTGGAGCAAGTTCCTTGGTGTGACGGCAAGAATCAACTGACCACGACCTACCGCTGGTTCCTTGCCGGTTGGGCAAAGCGGCTCTCGTGCAAAGGGGTCGCCGATGCCTTTAAGACGACCTGGCAGAACGTATTTCGCTCGGTGGAACACGCGGTTTCCTGGGGCTTGGCCCATCGTAACCTGGAGGGCGTCGAGTCGATTGGCGTGGACGAGATCCAATACCGCCGGGGGCACAAGTACCTAACGCTGGTGTACCAGACCGACGAGAATTGTCGCCGGCTGTTGTGGGTCGGGAAAGACCGGACCACGAAAACGCTCTTGCGATTTTTCCGCATGTTTGGCAAAGAGCGTTCGGCCCGGCTACGTTTTGTGTGCAGTGACATGTGGAAGCCGTACTTGAAGGTGATTGGCAAGAAGGCGGGCCAAGCGATCCACGTGTTGGACCGGTTCCACATCATGGCGAAGATGAACAAGGCGATCGACGAGGTGCGTGCGGCCGAGTCCAAGCGGCTGGAGCGTGACGGCTACGAGCCGGTACTGAAACACTCTCGCTGGTGCCTGCTGAAACGCGAGGAGAACCTCACGGAGAAGCAAGCGGTGAAGTTATCGGAATTGCTACAGTACAACTTGCAGTCGGTCCGCGGCCGTCTGATGCGGGACGACTTCCAGCGATTCTGGGAATATCGCTATCCGGCATGTGCGGGAAAGTTTCTCGACGAATGGTGTACTCGCGCGATGCGATCGAAGATCGAGCCCATGAAGAAAGTTGCCAAGGCCTTACGCCGCCACCGGGAGTTGATTCTCAACTGGTTCCGCGCGGAAGGGACCATTTCGTCGGGGATCGTAGAGGGTCTGAACAACAAAGCAAAACTGACCATGAGAAAAGCGTACGGCTTTCGGACCCCGAAAGCCATCGAAATCGCCCTATATCATCAACTTGGTGCCCTCCCCGAACCCGAATTCACCCACGAATTCTGGTGAGGAGGCGATTTTGAAAATCGACCCGTAAAGAGGTGAAGAACATGGTCTACAACCGCAGTGTCGCCCGAACCATCATTGCCATTGCCGCGTCGTGCCTATTAAGCGCGCCGATCGTATCCGTGGCCGCCGAAAAGCCTGAAAAGGGCTTCGATAGCCTTTTTGATGGTAAGACCCTTGACGGCTGGCATCTTATGAACGGCGCGAAGTTTGTCGCTGAGGACAGCGTCCTCAAGCTCAATGGCGGGCTTGGTTGGCTCCGCAGCGACAAAGAGTATACCAATTTTATTCTTCGCCTGGAATTGCGTTTCATGAAACCCAAACAGGACGGCGGCGTCTTCCTGCGATCCGGCATAGACGGAAAGAACTGGCCCAGCCGAAAGTACGAGGTGCAGTGCGAGAATAGTCTCCGCATGGCGAAGATCTTCGGGGCCGAGCATGATCTGAACGTCGAATTGGCCCAGAAGGCGCTCAAGCCCGTAGGTAAGTGGAACAAGTACGAGATCAAGCTTGTCGGATCAAACATTGAAGTTCGCTTGAATGGCGAGTTGGTCGCCACCTCCGACAGTACGGACAAGTTTACGCGCGGTTATCTAGGCCTGCAGGCTGAACACGGATTCCACGAGTACCGCAATTTCCGAATCAAGGATCTCAGCAAGTAGCGTCGATCCGAACATGGCTTCTCGGATTACACCAAGGACGGTGACGCAAGAATAGGCATCAACAATGCGATGAACGCGGAGCCGCCGATAGCGCGTTTGCAAATGGACGATCAACCGCGGCGGCCCGGTGATCGCGGACGCTATGCAATCAGGTGAGAGAGCAGCTAATCACACGTGTTGTAGCACTTGTGGCGATGTTGCTGTGTGCGTTCCATCCCACTGAAGTGGCCCAGCGACTATCGGTGGCTCCTCAGTGTGGGCTCTGCACCCCGCGTCAAGCTTCAACAACACGAGTTTGCAGTCGGTCAGCCAGAGTTGTCCGCCGTGGCTTTCGATGCAGGGGTAAGTTGTCAGCCCACCGGGGATGGGCCGCGTCGGATGGAGCGTCAGTCCGGTGAACTCCCGGTGGACCGGCTTCTCACGGGTTTTCGCACGTAGTATGCCCGATGCGATGTCTACCGATCGATCGTAACCGAAGTCGTGAGCCTTTAGGGCTTCGTGAAGATTCTGGCGGCTTCCGTTACCGGGGGGTTGCGGTCTCCGCAATCAGGAACCAGCCTTTGCCTACGGGCAAGGGGATGGGGTCTCCCGGTTTGAATACCCGCGCCTTCTGCCATTTGCCCACATTCGGAGCGCGCAAGACCGCGGTCCTCGGGTCCAGGCCGAGAGCCTTCCAGTCCACCGCCAATTTCACGTTCTCGGGCTTTCGGGACCAGGAGGCCAGTACGATCAGGCTTGTGCCATCTTTGCGGTAGACCGTGACGGGTACGTCGCTGCAATCCGTCTTGACCGGGCACTTCTTGTCCCAATAGCCGAGCATGTCGGCGTCGGCGATGCCGAAGTCGTCCCAAAGTTTCCAGATGTCTTCACGCCCGCCGATGCGGCCGGTGATGCCGAAGATCATGCCGCGGTACATGTTGATGGTGCCGGTGTTGTCAAGCATCTCGCCAGTGACGCCGAAGGGCAACCCGGAGATGTCTACCAGCCAGTAGTCCGGCGGTTTGTTGTAGTTGAACGATTCGCCGTACCAGAGCTCGGTGACGTAGGGCATGTGCTCGAGGTACTGGTTGATGACGCTGTTGGTGCCTTCGGGGTTCGTGCACTGGTGATGCTCGATACGATATTCGGGGTAGTGGCGGGACATGACGCGGGCCACGCGTTTCATGATCTCCCGGTCATAGCCGATGCCGTCCAGATACAAGCTATGGAAGCACTTCTCGCGCAGCAGCCAGTCGAGTCCCTCGACGTAATAGTTATGCCAGCGTGAAAGCCCGCGTTGGGAGATCGCCGCATCGGTGTCGTAGGTTCCCCAAGTGCGCCAAGCCTTGTAATAGCCCGCGATGAGGTGCTCGCGGAGCCAGGGAAAGCCCGTTCCCCGGTCGAGCTGCACATTGGCGCGGAACGGAGCGTCGGCTCCGGAGTATATCTCGTTGCCCAGGCTGCGCAGCGCCCAGATTTCGTTGCAGCGGACGGTGAGCTCCCGCACGGTGTAGTAGAGTTGCACGCCCAGGCCGCCCCGATCGGTGATCCGCTTGTGGAGATCCCGCAGCTTGTCCGCATAGAGGAATGGATAGTTGATCCAAGGGTTTTCCGGTCTGCCATGGTGGATGTGTTGCAGCGTGGCGAGGGCGCCGAGGCTTCCGGGTTCCGCCAACGGATTGCCGATACGCGTACGCCAGTGATTGGGGGAAATCGGTTTGAAGGGAGTGACCAGCAGACGCCAGGTGAACGTGCGCGGCGTGCCGGGTTCGAGCGTGATATCGCCTTGGAGATTGGATACCAGCACGGCGTCGCCATCTTCGCGCAGGCGTCCGGCGCCCGTCGTGGCCTTGAACTGCATTCCCGCGTCCACATTGCCCAACCAGATCTTGCTGTTGCTGTTCCACGAGGATGCAAATTGCCAGTCTTTCTCTTTGACCCGGTAGCCGCCGGGGCCGTTTGCACCGGCCATGTACTCGGCCACTTCACGATTGTAGGGGATTCTGAGTTCAACACGACTCAACGCCGTCTGCTTGTCCGCCGCCAGGGTCAGCTCCAGGAGTACGCACCCATCGAATTCCATGGTCACGGTGTTCGTCAGCCGGATGCCCGCGGACTCCGCGGCGTAGGCACGCACGATCTTGCCTTTCTTCGTGAGCAGGGCCTTGGGGTTTCCCGCCGGTTGCCATTTGAGCGCTTTCCCATCTGCGTTGGCCAGAAATTCGATGGGGGCTTGCAGTACGTTGTTGCCGCCGCTGACAACGCGTCTTGGCAGGCCAATCGGGCCGAACTCCACGGAGCGTCCCAGGCAGGAGATACGATTCTGCTCGGCCACCAACGGCGTGTAAGGCGGGACCAGACAGTCATCGTCGATCCCCAACTTGGAATTCAGCCAGCGCAGACGCGTGTGCTTGCGTGGATCGTTGTCGCCATGATGGACGGCGGGGGCGCCGTCAACCGTCAGCCTGACACTGATCTCCGTGGGCGGCAGGTCCTTTGGTTTGACCAGCACCGTGCCGGCGTAGTCGCCGCTTGCGTCCGCGGGAATCCGCAGACCTATCCAGAGCGGACGCACACGTCCGGCCTCGACCGTGAAGGTCTTGGCGAAGGGCTTCCCAAGCCAATCTGTGCCACCGAGGTTGAAGCAGGTCATGGCCTCGACCGGGATTGTTTTCCCGTCCGGCGTGCGGAGTTCGCGGAACTCCAGTTCCAGGCCGGACACGTTGGCGCTGGTGGCGAAGATGCCAAGCTGATAGCAGTAGAACTCATCAGGCCGCGCGGCGCCCGCGAACTCCGCTCGGGGACCGCGTTTGATCCAGCGCAGCGGAGTGGTTTCGAACATACGGACGGGATGTTCCCGGTCCTCGGGAAAGACGAGGTAGGGACGCTCGGCTGTGACGGCACGCAGGGCGCCGATCTCCTCTGCGGTGGCGCTGACTTCCATGGGGTCGAAGCGGTCGAACTCGGTCTTGGCCTGAATCTCCATCAGTTCCGCACGCGGCAGACGTTGCCAGTTGCCGCGAGAGAGGTCGCCGATCTGGTACCGGGCTACGCCCTGGTCGCCGATCATGACGGCCACGCGGCTCAACCAGACGGGATCCGGATCCTCGATATGCTTCCGGTACGGGTCGGTCATGCCCCAGTAACGCGGGCTGCCGAGCATCGGGAAATAAGGCAGGTAGTAGATCTCATACTCGCCGGGCACCGTGGGCGGCTCGAAGACGATGTCGCCGTAATCCTGTTTGCAGGAAAGCACCACGAAGTTAGTGACGAGCTTACCCGTCTTCGAATCGACGATGCGAATGCCTTTCCGGTTCGGATGCGCATCCCGTCGCCGCCAGGGGATGTGCGCCCACGTGACTTTGGCGCTGTACCGGCTCCGATAGGCCAGGTGGACGGTCTTCACCAGGTTTGCCTGCTCCCGACTCACCCGGAAGATGGCGCGATGCCGCCCCAAGTCCTTGCGATCCCAGTCGCGGACCGTGTAGGTGACATCCTGGCCGCACTTCTCCATGCCTCGGATGAGCTGCCGGAAAGCCAGACGCTTGGCTTGGACCGGCCAATAGAAATTGTCCTTGCGCGATTCGCCCGCGTTCACTCGAGTCCAGTCGCTGTCGTCGAATACCGGTTTGGCCCAGTCGCCCCCTGTCAGCGGCGCGCACTTCCAGCCTTGGTCCGCGGCGGCTCGTCCCGCCATGATGCGGATGCCCGGTTCCGGGCCGTTCGCCTGAGCGACCACCGCGAAGACGTTTTCTCCCGCGCGCGTGTCCACGACCGCGCTGAGCGTTCGCTCCACAAACCCTTTGTAGGAGGTGGGCCAGACGCGGGCTTTGAGTGCCGCGCGCCGCCCGTTCACGAAAAGAGCCGCGTCCACGTTGCGCGCGTGAATTGCCACATGGGTTTTCACGAGGTCTGCCCCGTCTTCGGTTTTCTCCTCGGTATCCTCGGCGGCTTCCGCACGGAGGAACGAGCGGTTCAAGACTTCCTCGTCCGCCAACTTCCGGTCCGGGGACGGGTGCTCCGCCTTGAACTCGAAACGGCGGTAGTTCTTTTCGTCGTGCAAATTGACGAGTCGGGGAGACCACGTGGAGAGACTGGCTCGCGGCGTCGTGGCATGGCGAGACAGGTTGATAGGCCAAGAATCGCCCGCTTTCGGGGTCGCTTGCAGCATGGCGAATGGGATACGGATCTCCGCCAGCCAGGAACCGCGTCGCCGCGTTGTCTTAACGGTCCAGTCGGTGGCTGGCCATTGCGAGCCGAGCGAGTTGGCGATGAACTGAATCTTTGACTTCCCGTCGCCAGGCAGCACATGCACTTCCGTGCAGTCGTCGCGCCAGAGATCGGCCTTGTTCTCCTTCGAGGCGGGAAGCGTTTCGGCTCCCGGTTGGTAGCAGCGGACGGCCAGATAGAGCGCATCCCCGGTGTAGCCGGCCTGGAAAAACGTCAGTGCCGACGTAACGAAATCGCGCCGCCCATCCGTGGTTTCCACACCGTCGGGAATGACCTGCAGACCGTCGTTCGGGCTCTTGACGGCGCCCCGACGCTCGAAGCCGCAGACTTCCGGCAACAGCGTCCAGATCTGCTCGTCAAGCTTGCCATCGACGACAGGCGTTTTCTCTAGTCGATAACAGGGATACACACCTTCGTCCCCGCCAGCCGCCGCGGGCTTCAACGGTTCGACGGCCTTGACCGAGAGCATTCCGAAAGAGACGCGCGCGCCC
>Ga0255418_1002_pt1 | contig 18148 bp, 9 predicted proteins | sample ANMaggSeSYBR01C5_FD_182673 | JGI IMG/M metagenome (GOLD analysis project Ga0255418, IMG submission 182673) | Sediment cell enrichment communities from methane seep in Santa Monica Basin, California, United Staets - ANME aggregate JGI... | ecosystem: Environmental > Aquatic > Marine > Cold seeps >...
CGAATGTGCGATATCACGTCATATACAATATCCCCCGGCATACAATCCCCGGCTTGTGGTACGGACCGTTGTCCACCTGGAGCGGCAGCGGCCTGCTCTTCTTGCTCTTGACCGCTCTTATCCTGTGTTTCCCGTTCAAGTGGGACTCCGGATTCATAGCAGTCTACATCGTCTTGTTGTTCATAGCGCTGCTGAATGTGCAGTATGCTCTAGGAGGAGCGGCCCGGTTCTGGGTGCCGTTCTCAACACTCCTGACCGCCATTCTGGCCGTGCGGGTCGTTACGCTGCTGGAACCTGTCCGCTTCGCCTTTAGAGTTCCCGCCTTCGCCGCCATGGTGCTTGTACTCCTGATGAACCTGGGGACATACATCGTTGCTCACGAGCGGCAACCGTTCATGCCCAACATGGATTGGAGTGAAAAGGCGGAGTTGTTCGACGCGGTATCGAGAATGGATCTGAAAGCGATTGGCGTGAAGACGTTGAACGCGAACGAGTTTCAACTAATCACCGGAATACCAGCGCCGATTACGGACGACGTGACCGTGGACCATGTCATCACTCGGTCGGATGAGTTTTCGAAACTGCCCGTGGGCACAAAGGCCGTGCTGGAGGTCAGTCCCTGGGTGCTATACAAGTTGCCCAAGCCCATGAAATCCGGCGACCTGACAAAGGCAACGATACCTCGTCGGTTGAATGCCGAGCCCGGTTCTGATCGGTGAAGATGCGCGCCGCTGGCCTGTTTCCGGTAGTTGCATCAGCGTATGATGATCGCGGCCGATGCCTCCGCCAACATGCTGATGCTCTGGCACTTATCTTGCCGGTTTGCCTAGCGCGGCCTCGCCGTACTCGGCCGCAACCGAACCCGTTGAACCTCGGTGGCCACACCGGGAACGATACCCCCGGCGTGGCCGCCGGGGCTTAACATGATACTGAACACACAACTGTACAAGATGCGCGCACGGTGCGCGGAACTTGCGAAGTAAGACTCTAACCCGCCTCATCGGCCCGTCAATCGTGCGAGGGATTCCGTGACGTTTCACACTCCGAGGCGCCGTTTCGCTTTCCGACTCGGCAACGGATGAAGGGCTTTTCGCAGCAAAGGTTGTAAACGCTGTTTCAAAAGTGCAGTGCTTTTCCGGGGCGTTTCGTCGGTCCACGAGCAAATCGCTCATTACTGCCAGGGTGTCCCTGGTGCCATTATCTCACTAACCACTACGAGTATGGCGGCTCTTCGCGAGGTGCCTCATCGTTCCCGGCCAGCTTTCTGCCAAACGCTCTTCTAGTTTGGCGTTCCGTAGAGTTGCGGACAGACCTGGCACAACGTCGCTGATAGCCAAATGAGAGCCCCTGCGTAAACGCTGGTTGTAACAGTTCAACCTCTCCGTCCCTCCTGTCCCTCCCGCCCACGAAGGCGGGAAGGAACGAAGGGCGGCAAATCCGCTCGGTCGGTGACGACAGTGCGTCGCGAGCCGTCCAAGCAGATCGATACTCATGATGCGGCTCCGTTGAGCGCATTGTCTAGGTTGATCTTGCCGGCATTTATCGCTTTCAAGCAGTCGATCAATCCTGATGCATCCAGACTGGCCAGCCCGGCGACCGGCATGCCGAACATCCGCTGGCTCAGTTCTTCCAGTCGTCGGACATCCAGCCCACGGATTTGCCGAGCGAGCTGGTTGATGTAGTCGATCTGTCCTTGGCTGGCCCCAGGCGCGCCGCTGCCCTGGTTTGTGTCGGCACTGCGCCCGTCTCCATTTTGCGGTCTGGCGACTGACGCGGCAGGTGTTGACACCACGGGACGATACGGCTTGGTCAATCTGCCGTTTGCTTGACCCTGGTGCCAGGCCAACTCGTCGTTGACAGCCTGCGAACAGGCAACATAGGCTAGCCGGGCCTGGCGATGAAACGACTCCAAGTCGCCAACGATCAAGCCCGATGGCAACTCGACTTGCACGTTGCACGACGCGCCCAAGCTGCCATAGTTGGGCTGACCGATCTTTTTGCTGAGCCCGACGTTCAAGATCATGGGCATGATGGGTTCCTTTCGCTTGCCGGTTGTCTTCAAATGCTCACATAACAAGCGTGCGGAGCCGCCTGAGTGACTTGATTAAGCCGTATCATCTGGTCATCGCTCGGAATGTATTGAAACCGGACGAGATCAAGTTCTTCATCAGCAACGCGCCGCCGGAAACGAAGGTGGAAACGTTGCTGTTGGTCGGCTTCTCGCGATGGCGTGTGGAACGCTGTTTTCAAGATCAGAAAAGCGAGTTGGGGCTGGACGACTACGAGGGCCGGCGGTACCCGGGCTTGAAACGCCACCTGGTGCTGGCCTCGGTCAGCCATTTGTTCCTTGCCCAGGTCCATCAGGAGCTTGGGGGGGAAAAATCCCGAGTTAACCGTTCGGCAAGTCCACACCGCCGTAGGAGGGCTCGTGCAATCGTGGTGGCTTAACGGCCGTGCTTCACCCGCGCTGATCGAGCACATCGCCGAGGAGATACAAGCCACGCAACAAGACAATGCCAAAGCCCGCAAGAGCCACATCAAGCGAACACGGCGAAAACTACGAGAAATAGGCATCAAACTGACCCAGTTGAAGCGATGCTGCTGGGACTCAACTTAGCGTTGTCGTATTAGCCACTCGAGGCATCGGCGGGTGTTTCTAACAGGCACGCCCAAAAGCATCGACAACCATTTGGAAGATGCCTTTAACCGCTCGACGGCTAATGAGTGGCTGGTGCCGTGCCAATGCGGCCAGACGTGACACCACCCAGGCGAGTTTCCGAATCTCGCTGGGTCCCTAGACCTTGCATGGTGAGTTTCGGATTTGCCGGCATTTTTCTAGACGTGAAGTATGCATAGGGACGCTTTATCCAGCCACTGACAACCCAGCAGGGTTCAATTAGTCGACAAGCCGGTACTCGCACGTTAAGCTCAGGGCTGATTCAAATTCCGATCAGTGCGGGAAACCGGGCTTCGCCCTCAGTCATTGGCTATGCAAGGATCAATAAGGCCGCAACTCATGAAAGGTTGTTCAATGATGAAAACATGGTTTGGCAGTCTGTGCGTTGTGGCCGTTCTGAGCCTGGTGGGCGGCGTGGCCAGTGCGGCGGAGATCGTATTCGAGAAGACGACGCTCGATCCGGTCTTCCGCGCCGAGGGGGTGGCCGTGGGCGACTTCAACGGCGACGGGCGCAAGGACATCGCGGCGGGCAGCGTCTATTACGCGGCCCCTGACTGGAAAGTGGTTCCTATTTGCGAGAAGGCTAAAGCCTTCTCGCCGAAGCAGTACAGCGATGCTTTCTGCTGCTTCGCGGACGACTTCAACGGCGACGGGCGACCCGACCTGCTGGTTGTGGACATGCCTGGCAAGCCGGCCTGCTGGTTCGAGAATCCGGGCAAGTCGGGCGGAGCCTGGAAGCGGCATGTGGCCGTCACCGTCTGCAACAACGAGAGCCCGCTGTGGGCCGACGTGGATGGCGATGGCCGTCCGGAGTTGGTCTGCGGCTGGTCGCCCGACGCGAAGAATCCGGATAGCACCCGGCGGCGTATGGTCCACGCATCCCCGGGCAAGGACCCGTGCGCCCCGTGGCCACTCTGCACGTTCTCCGCCGAGAATTCGCCGGGGAGCCGAAAGTATTTCCACGGGCTGGGCGTTGGCGACCTCAATGGCGACGGCGTCAACGACGTGGTCTGCAAGGAGGGATGGTGGCAGAATCCTTCCGACAAGAGCCGGCTGGAGTGGGCCTTTCACAAGGCGCCGCTCGGGGAGGACTGTGCCCACATGGTCGTCGGAGACTTCGACGGCGACGGCGACGCCGACGTGATCAGTTCCAGCGCCCACCGCTTCGGCCTCTGGTGGCACCAGCAGTCGCCCGAGGGCTGGACGACTCGCGCGATCGACAAGAGCTTCTCGCAGTTGCATGCCGTATGCCTGACCGACATCAACGGCGACGGGCTAGCCGACTTCGTGACGGGCAAGCGTTGGTGGGCCCACATGGGGCGCGACCCGGGCTCCGACGGCCCGCAGTTGGTCTGCTGGTACGAACTCGGTCGGACCGCCACCGGGCCGACGTGGACCCGGCATACGATCGACGAGACCAGTGGCGTGGGCACGCAGTTCGAGGTGGCCGACGTGGACGGCGACGGCCTGCTGGACGTGGTCACGTCGAACAAGAAGGGAGTGTATTACTTCCGGCAGGTGCGGAAGTAGCGGCCGAAGAATGGCGCGCCCACATTGGCCTGGCAGGCGTCATCCCCTTCCGGGACAGTTCAGGACCGTTGAATCTTGCTGCCCAACACGAAAGTCATGCCTCCCGCGGGAGTTGAACGTCGCGTCGCGCCATCGTTGCCGTTCTAGGGGACGACAATTTCACACCACACGCTTCGCGCGGTCGAGGGATTCAGCCGCAGCGATCCGGCGTCGATGGCAGCTTCGAGCCGGTTTCCACGTTTTCCGGTCGCCTCGAGCGCGTAGGCCGTTGCCGGCCCGGGGACTTGGATCCAGACATCTGCCTGGATCGGTTCGCACAGGACCGGCGGCCTGCCTTCGGCGGGCAGCATCCATGACATTGCCGACCATGCACGCTGCTCCGGCGTGGGGGGCCAGAAGCCTTGGGCCGTGTTTTCCACCCTGCCGACCGAGGTCAGCAAGAGATGGCGCGACGCGCCGATCGGGGCCCCGTCCAGCGACGTGGCGGTCACCGTGGCGAACTCCGTCCTGCAAGCGATTCGCACGCCGTCCAGATCGATCTTGCCCTCTTTTGCCAAGTAGCCAATGGCCGACTTGGTGCGGGGCGTGTTGATCGTCAACATGCCTTTGCCGTAGTCCAAGGACAATTCGCCGGTGTCGCTGTCCAACCGCCTAGCCGTGGCATCCATGCGATCGTAACCCGGTAATTGTAGCTGGCGGGCAGCTTCGAGAAACTTCGGATAGAGCCAGTGTTCCCACGGTCGTTCGGCCAGCCGTACGACCTTCGTGTCGCCTTCGATCCGCGCATCGGCCGACAGCCCACAAGCCAGCACAACGTCCGCATCTTTGCGGTAGGCGTCTTCGATGAAAGCGTTTCGCACTTTCGAAGTGAAGGTCAAGAAGCGATAGTTCGTGTACTTGGCATTCCGCGTATGAGGACGCGGCGTCAGCGTGTCCTTTGACGAGTGGACGACGTGGACTTCGTTTCGAGCCGGGGCCACGTCGTGACGGTGAAACATAAACGCGGCCGCGGGAAATTCGCCCCACCGGGCCGGGTCCGACTGGCTGCGAAACATCGACAACCCTTGGCTGTCCAAACTGTAGGAGAACAGCAGGAAGATGTCCCAGTCCTGCAGGCAGCAGTAGGCGGCAGCCATCAGCAGTCCTTCGCTTCGGTACTCGTTTGGCCAGGGGAAGTTGAACTCGGCCACCGCCTGCGGTTTGCCGACCACGCTGGTGCGGGCAATCACGGAGAGTGGATTTCGCTCCGTGGGAATATCGACATGAACCAGTGGATCGTTGGCAAACTTGAAAAACGGTTTCGCGCTGCGGTGCGGATGACGCCAGTACTGATTGCGCGACATGAAGTCGTTCATGGAATCGACCTCGGTGTCTACCATCACGAACTGCTGATTCGTGCCCGCCACGGGCACTCGAACTCCTAGCGACTTGAGGTGCGTTCGCATCGTTTCATAGTAGTGCCGCTGGAGTTCGGCAAGGAACCGCAGCATGTCGCCCAGGCGCGGCGGGCCGAGCAACGGCTCCGTCGCCTTGCCCTCGACAGTCGATCGAATCCGGCCGAGCATCCCGAACGACAAAGCTACGTTCCCCTTTGCCGGATCCTCGTCTGGAAGCAGTGCACTGGTCCGCGCCTTGTCGGTCCACGCCTTGGCCAGTTCTGCCCGGCTGCCGTATCGCGACGCGAGCCAGCGGTTCCAGCGACGTTCGAGTTGGCCGCGATAGTAGGGAAGCGACAGGCCTGAAGTGCTAAAGAAGTAGAAAAGCGAGTTCTCGTTCGTGGTCTCGATCACGGCGACAGCCGGATCATCCACGTAGCGCAAGCCCGTGTAGGGGTTCCGGTGGGTTAGCAGCTTCGTGGCATAGTCCTTTTGCAACTCGATCATCCGTTCGTCAAAGATGGAAGCTCCTTTCATCGAGCCTTGCCAATTATGCGTGAACTCGTCGCCGTGCTTCACGCCGTCGGCCGCGCGGAACCACCGATAGTCGAGCAGGTCGAGGTAGATATAGATGCCCCGTTTCTTCAGTTCCGAAACAAAATAGTCCACTCGGTCCAGGGCCTCGGCATCGAACTGCTGGCTGGTGCCCTCGCGGTAGTCGATCAGCGGGCCCCACCGTCCGTCGAGCGAATGCAGACGCAGCATGTTCACGCCGTACTTGGCAAGCCGCGCGGCGACCACGCGAGCCCGGCCCTTCTCCGGAGCGCAGTCGCGACCGCCTACGTTCGTGCCGAAGAATCGTGCCCGCCCGCCGTCCTCGAAGTAGAAATGACCGTCGGGCCGCACCGCGACGAACCCGTGCTTGCCAGCGGGAGCGTCGAGCAACTCGGTTAAGTTGATGCCGTTCAGGTTGGTATCGTCCAGCGGAAACACGAACGGGAACCACTCGTCCGTGTCGTGAAAGACATACTGGACGGTTGGGATAACGTCGCTCTTTCCCGAGACTTTCAGCTCGTCGAACCAGACCGTTCCCTTGCTGCGAGCCAAGTTTAGCGAGACGACCACCGCGTCGGCTTTCGCGGTCGCGACGGCCGACACGGCCAACTTTTGCCAGTCACCCGTGCCCGAGACACGTTCGGTCGCGGTTTCGCTCAACCACTTCGATCCACGTTGCCAGGCAAGGTGCGCATATGCCTGTCCGCTGACGCCCTCGGTTTTGACCCAGACCTCCAGTCTGTATTCGCTTCCAGCTTCGATCGGCCGTTGCGACGCAACCCAACGTCCCGTGGATCGTTTCCAGTCGCGCTGATCGCCGGGACGGAAGGAATCGCTGATCTTCAGAGCGCGCCGGCCGGTTCGCGAGATGGTGCCATCCCATTCCAGCCGGGCCGGTGAATCGAAGGCACACGGGCGCCAGCCGTCGGGGTAGGTGTCTCGGTCCCCGTCCTCTTCGACCGACGGGTTTTGGACGAAGTTCTCGTGATACGAAATATCTCCCGCCAGCAGGCACAAGGCAAGAAGAGTGTGCGACATCATCGGTGGTAGCCTCCCAATATGTCCTGGGGCATGTTCCCTTCCGGACGATCACGGCGGACCAGCCGGCCGCAATGCGCAACTTCGAGCGGCGTGCCGTTGAGCACAAGTTTCAAAGCGGGCGTGTGACCGGCGACCTTCTGCGTGTCGAGCCGCGCCTTCAGGACCAACACCGCGTCGCATCCTTCGGGCACCGCCGGCGCAGTGAAGCGAATCGTCTCGCTCTGGCCCTGATTGAACTCATGCTCCGCAAAGACCGCAACGCTAGTCGTTGGAATTGCGTCGTCCGCCGCTATTAACGCCGGGGCCACCCGTTCAATCAGACCCCACAACAACACAATCGCGGCAACCGTACCGGTAGCCTGTAGCAGGTCGCGACGCGATATGGCGGCCGTATTCATGATGCAAGTCCTGCGTTTTGATCGATCATGCCGTGAACCGCAGTGAGTACAGGTCAGCGTCCTTCAGCACGACTCTCAGCCGGACGGGCTTGCCGGCAAGAGAGCTGACATCCGCGCCGGCCTTCCAACTCACCACGTGCTCGATGCGATCTCCGATGATCTCCGGACAATCACTCATCGCGAAACCGTCGATCGGCTTGCCGGCCGGCGTTTGAAGCTCGACGCGGAGTCCGCCGGCGGCGGAACTCGAGTAGTTGATAGAGAGCCGGCGTCCAGAGAATGTTATCGGTTTGGTAACCAACTCGCCGCCGCGGTACGGGCCGTACACCGAGACGAAGCCGTCCGGACGGAGCGTGTAGCGCCGCACGTGAATAGTCGGGTATCCGGAATTGTGCTTCACGTAGATTGACAATTCCGCGTCGCCCGTTTGGACAATGCCGCGCGCGGCGTAGTTGGCTCGCGAAGTCCAGTTCCGCAGGTCAAGCCCCGGACGGATAAAGGCCTCGAGAAACGTTCGCTTGAAATCGGCTCCACCCCGCGCCGAAGTGAGCAGAATGTCCGTGCAATCGTTGGCATAGTTCCACGTCGTCGGCGTGCCGATCCGGCGGGCCTCTTCGTTGCTGATTACGCGGCGACCGGGCAGGAAGCGAGTCGGCAACCCCAGCGATATCTGGGGAGCGCGAAAGTACGGCGCCATCTGGTTCGTGTAGAGATGTTGCCGCGGCTTGTTGTCAAGCTCCAGGTCGACGGGATCCGTCCAACGGATGAAGTCCTTCGAGGTCGTTTTGGCAATCCAGCGAATGCCCTCGCGGAAGACGCGAAAGTAACAGGCGTATTGCTGCTCACTTTCCGACCAGAACGCGTTGTTCTGCGAATCGAAAGCGCCTTTGGTGATGACAGGTTCCTTCTGCAACTGCTTCCACCGGAGCCCATCCGGCGAAACGAACGCAAGCAGACCGGGAGCCCCGGTTCCGCCGAGCGCCTTGTATCTCTGATCGGCCCGAGCGGCTGGGTTCGTATCGATCAGCGGCGCGAGGTTGTGGCAACCGCGACTGCGGGCCAGGACGACGTTGTTCTCCTTGGTGCCTTGAACCTCAAACAGCCCCAGCTTGGGCTTCGTCCATTTGATGCCGTCGCGGCTTTCGGCGACGCAGGTGACCTCGGTGTCGAAATCATGCCGCGGGGCCGGCATTCCCCGGTAGTAGAACCGGAAAGCGTCGCCGTCCTTGAGAACGGTTTCGTAACCGCTGTAAAGTCCCTCCCAGGGCTCGTCGAACTTCAGTACGATTTCTCGGGGCTGCGGCGGATGCAACTCGAGGCGAGCCCCTTGCAGCCGATCAATCAAGTAATGGTCGACGAACAGTTCACGCCGCGAGCCGATGTCGACGGCGGTCCGTTCACCTTCTTCAGCACCCCTCACCAGCGAAGGGGCAATCGCTGAGCCAGCCGCCGCGAGGCCAAAGGCACCCACGGCTCCGAGCCAGTCGCGTCGCGATAGTTCATTTTGATTCATGGTAGGGCTCCTTCTCCATTGGCTGACGGGTTGCTCGTGCGTCGCCATATTACTATACCGCCGCGGAACATGGCTAAGCAAGCGTGTCCAAACGCGCACAAGGTCCATCACTTGAATCGTGGATATGTTCAGCATGACGCTGACAAGCTCGCTACGGCGATTCGCAAGGAGTACAAATGTGGAAACGACGTACTTGTGATCGACGCGATCTCTGACAGCGACTTGGCTACGGTGGCCGAGGTAACCGTTCACGCTCCGCTGGGGACTGGTCCATTGTTCGGCCGATTGATTGTCCATTCCGCTGGACCTGCAAGCCGAAAACATGGACCTGTCCCCTTTCGTTACGCGAAGGGGACAGTCCCGAATGGCACTGTCGAGTTCGTGAAAATGACTTATTTTGCCGAACTCTGGGTAAATTAACTACGACCTGATAGAGCAAGTACACTTGCCTGTGATGTGCATCTTGCCTATTCGGTATCCACGACAGTGCCATTCGGGACAGTCCCCCCGTGAACGGTTACTGCCCGAGGTTTCAATGTCGTTGTTTCCGCAGGTGCTGTTGGTCGGCTTGTGGGAGGCGTCTTCGATGGACTACCCGCTGCAACCAAAGCTGGCGGCTTCGGTAATGACGCGGCTCTCGTGGAAATCGTGAATGATCTGTCCCGGGACCACGGCGTACGGTTAAGACATTCCGCCGAACCATGACAGCCTGCCACCAACAGACCGTCGTGGGCACGGTCCGCGAATGGTTGACACCAACAGTTCATGTGGCTACGCTATTTGGGTGTCAAGCATGCAGTTCCGTGCACAGGGCCGCAGGGCCGCCAACCAATGGGTGCTTCCGCACCAATCCAGTGAATCCGCTCCCGTTGGTCGCTGCGCCACGGAAGGGGACAGGTCCATGTTTTCGGCTTGCAATTCCAGCGGAATGGACAACCAATCGGCCGAAAAATGAACCAGTCCCCAGCGGAGCGTGAACGGTTACTAACGATCTTTGAAGCTAGTGCAGTACTACCCGCGCGACACTGAGCGCGGAACCTACACTGGGGAGCCACCGAAAGTCGCTGGGCCACTACGCCCACCAAGTGTTCGAGTCGAGCATTGCATCTTAATGGAGCGGCGCCGTTTCTTATGTTTTTCCACCGCAGATACTCACAAGAGGGATCCGATGAGTCGATACTCGCAGCATTTGACTGCCATTCTGTTATGCACAATTGTCGGCGTCGCGAGCAACACCTGTCTGGCCGAGGGCGATTCCAACAGCGACGAACCCCCGGTTGGCTACCACATCCAGCGGACCATGTCGCTGCTGGCCGGTGCCACGCCAGAACATCGGACACCGGTGAAGATTCTGCTCTACGGCCAGTCCATCGTGCGGCAAGACTACATCCGAAAGCTACTCGTGCCGGAGCTGGCACGCCGATACCCGAACGCGGAAGTAACCATCGAGAATCGAGCCATTGGGGGTTACACGGCGCCGGCGCTGCGGCATACGGCCGTTCACGATCTGTATCCCTTCTACCCGGACTTGGTCATTTTCCATGTCTATGGCGGCGAGCGGGGGGAGTTTGAGGGCATCCTGCGCAGTATTCGAGAAAAGACCACCGCCGAGATTCTCACCTGGCCGCACCACGTCGACCGCGGAGGACCAAAACGCACGCCAGCGATTGAAGCCGGTTCCGAGTTGCGGCGTAAACTTGCCCGCAAGTACGATTGCGAACTGGTCGAGCTGCGCCAGGCCTGGAAGAAGTATCTCAAAGAAAACCAGTTGCAGGCGAGCGATCTGTTGGTCGACACTGTTCACCTGAATCGACGTGGTGGCGCGCTGATGGCCCGACTCGTGTCGGATCATTTCGTCAAGCCGAAGAATCCTCCCAAGTCCTGGGCTCCGATGGTGCAATCGTTCGACGCCGAGGCCGTGAGCGACGACAAGGCAGGGCACCTTGCCTTTTCCGGCAAGCCCTGGCGTCGCGACGGAAATGCCCTGATCGGTGAGTTACCCGCGAACGCATTGACGCTTCGCTTCCACGGCAACCGCGTCCTGGTCACCGCTCACCGCATGCCCGGCAAGCTGGGGACGGCACGGATCCTAGTCGACGGCAAGCCCGTATCGTCGCATCCGCGGTGCTATGCCGCCACGCTACCAACCCCGACGCCGATAGACTATCGCCCGGCGCTCAAACTGGTGGAACTCGGCGACGCTCCCAAGGTGGAAGAGTGGACGCTTGCGGCTCACATCGACAGTGACGACGGACGGAAGTTCCACTTCACGGTAGTCGGATCCGTAACCGGCAGCGATGGCCAGGGCGACCATACGAAACCCTTTGTTTCCAGGTCGGGGCGGCTGCACATCGAGCCGGGGATGTTCAGCTTCGCCGAAGCGGTTAGGATACGGAAGAAACCGTTGCCCGAGAAGTTCGACATCCACTGGAAAGTCTGCTTGATGGGCGTTGATGTGTGGAAGCCGGAGCTCCGCGAAGACCCCGCCGCGGTCGACCAGACCACGTTGGTGCAAGGGGTGACCAACGAACCGCACCTGCTCACGATTATCCCCAACGGCGACGGCCCCGTGCCGGTAGCCTCGCTTACCGTGTATCGTCCGCCGATGAGTGAGATGACAAGTGATGTGGAGAAATAGGCAACTGACATGCAGATGCGAATGAGAGCCAATTGGAGCCGCCAACGATTTCGACTCCCATCCACAAAAGATCCCGGAATCCTTGGAAACTCAACCTAGACAACCACTCTTGTGGTGGACATGAAGCAGAATCGCGTTCTGATGGATTCTGTATGAACAACCCGCTAAACTGAGATCCAACCGGACTCGCGGCAGGGGTCCGGCGTATCGGAGTCTTCCGCCGGACTGCGCGCGATTGCGTGTCACCGCGATGTACCACCTACTCGACTTCGGCGAGTCCCGGACAGTCACAATAGGCACAGGGCGGCAGGGCCGCCAACCAATGGGTGCTTCCGCACCAATCCAATGAACCCGCTCCCGTTGGTCGCTGAACTTTGTCAAAAAGTTAACGATCTTTGAAGTTAGTAGTACAGGGCGGCAGGGCCGCCAACCAATGGGTGCTTCCGCACCAATCCAATGAACTCGCTCCCGTTGGTCGCTGAACTTTGTCAAACACTTAACGATCTTTGAAGTTAGTAGTACAGGGCGGCAGGGCCGCCAACCAATGGGTGCTTCCGCACCAATCCAATGAACCCGCTCCCGTTGGTCGCTGAACTTTGTCAAAAACTTAACGATCTTTGAAGTCAGTAATACCGTGATGAGACTTGGACATCTCCTGTGGGGTTCGCTAGCGTCGATCGGCTTGGTGGCAGCCACCTGCGGCAACGCCAAACCCCAGTCGATCGTGATCACGGATTACGAGGTCGACAAAAGAGACGTTCATCCGGGAGAGACGCTGACCGTGAGGATCATGGCCCGCGGCGGGGCCAACTACTGCATCCGGCACAACGGCGTTCGGCGAGAAGAGGTTCTAGCCGGATGGCGGTTCCATTCGCCGAACCATGCGTTCCTTCCGGCCTCGGATTTTCCGACGCAGGGTCCCTACAAGAACCCACAAGTCTGCCACAAAGACAACGGGCGCTGCGACCAAGACAAGCGCCAAGGCGTATTTGCCCTTGGCATCGACACGACTGGTTGGGCCGAAGGAACGTACTCGTTTAGCGCTATGGCAACCAATCGACCGGCACTGGGGGGCTTCCGCGGCGACTCGAGGGACTTCACCGTCACGGTGTCCAAGGCACTGAGTGGGAGTGACCCTGCCAAGGACAAGCTGCCGTTTCAGATCTTCGTAAACGACCGTGCGACCAGCAAGAATGAGGGTCCCTGGCCGATTTATCCCGGTGTGCCTAATCGCCTGACGGTCAAAGCCGATGCCGCGCACCTGGGCAAGACCGGCTGCCGCATCAACCTGTTCCGCACGCAACCGGACGGACGCACGAGCCACGAGTCGGCCAGATTGTTGCCCCAAAGCCCGGAAGTGACCATGCACCTCGGCCTGTTCGCCGTGCCGGCCCAATACGATTATGAAGCAGGCGCACTCTTCCGGCGGGGCTGCCGATTGCGGATCGAGATCACCGACCAGGATACGAACGGTCCGCTGGCAGAGATTCACCTCTATCAGGGTGTCGACGCCGCCCATTGCACTGAGGTCCTCCGAGCCGGCCGGGTCAGCCGGGTGGCGCACTACGGCGGACCGCGCGGCCTTTCGGTCCACGCCATGGACCCGCCCATCCTGCTCCGCCTGGCCGATGGAGTGCTTGTCGATCCCAACGATGTCCGCGTGAGCTACCGGCTTCGCGCCCGGCAGGAGCGGCTCCGGTCGGAGCGAAGCCTGCTTTGTGTGCCAGCCGTGCTCCGCGTGACGCGCCTGGCGGAGGGAACCGTCGTGTTGGAGAAGCCCGTCGAGGTGCTGCCGGCCGAAGCCGAAGAGAAGCTTGACGTGGCCTCTTGGCCCGAAGGCCGCTACTGCATCGAAATCGTTCCGCAAGTGAAGGGTACCACTGATCGGCAGGGTCCCGTGGTTGAATATCGGCGGTTTGCATTGGAGCCCGGGGGCGTGTTGTTATCGCCGTTGGCCTCGTGGAGATTAGAGCGCGACGCCTCGCGCGATGAACTGGTTGTCCGCGACTTCCGCCAAGCCGTCCAGCGGTGGTCGCCCGAGCAACTCGACGGCCGGCACTGGCGGTACCGCGACGCCGAGGCCGGCAGCGTCAGCCTGGTGTGCATCTCGGGCGACTGGCGGGCGGCGCCGATCGTGCTGCGGCCCGGGCTTCGCGGGCATTACGCCGTTTTCGCCGAGACCGAGGATGGAGCGTGCTATCTACGGATTGGCAAAGACGACGTCACCCGCGGCGTTCGCGAGGGGCCTGTGTTCGTGCGTGCCCTGGACATGACCGACAACGAAGTGGCGGTCGCGCCGAGTGTTGTGCCCCAGTCGGGCATCCGCCAGCTACGGTTCGTTCCCGTTACGGGAGAGTCGGTTCAACGAGTTGTCGAGGCGACGTCCCATCCGCCCACACCGTTGCGGGGCGTGGCCGATTGGTGCGACATTTTCGCGCCTCCGCCGGTCCATCATAGCGCTGGCGGGCGGCTGGCCGAGGACCAGTTCAACATGCTGCTACGAGGCCACGCCGAGTTGGGGATGCGGAGCATTGCCTGGTCGATCGGACGGAGTTGGGTGGAATACCATAGCCAATTGCCCGGCACCACGCGGTTCCCTTGCGTACCCTTGGCAACCATCGACGAAGACTACCGGCATTCCTACGCCGGCCGCGCCCACATGATCAATCAGTACCGGCCGCTGGCAGGCGTGCTTGATGGCCGCGGGAAGTACGGTCTGGAGATCTATCCCTGGCTGGCCATGCAGCGGCACTACGGCGCGAAGGCTTACGGTGGGATATTCGCCTCCCAGTGGTTCAAGTCGCATCCTGAGTGGCGCCGCTGGAACAAGAACGCCTCGTCCGGATCGGGCAGCACGGTGTGCTACTTCTTTGAAGACGTCCGCAAGGAACGTGTGGATATCCTTGCGGAAGTGGCCGAGCGCGTGCCCGACGGACTGGTGATCGGTTGCTGCCGACAGGTGCCCATGCTGCTGTATCATCCGGAGATGGTGGCCACCTACAAACGGAAGACCGGGGTCGACCCGTTGCGGATCGACGCTCACGATCGGCACCAGTACGAGGCCTGGATCCGCTGGAGAGCTGATTTCTTTACTGCAACCCTACGCGAGTTGAACGAACGCTTGAGGCTCATCCGTGCTAGGACCGGGCGACCCATTCCCGTCATCGTAAGGGTACCGTCGAAAGGGCTATTCACCAACATGGCGCAAGGATTGGACATCGAGACCTGGTGCCGCGAAGGTCTAGTCGATCAGATTCAGCTGGTCCCTCTGGAGGATTGCGAGGGTCGCGGCGGCTCACACGAAGTGTTACCCTACCTGGAGTTGTGCCGCCGTCACGATGTCGTCGTGTGGGGCGGAATCAACGGCAACACATTCTCCAACTATACGGCTATCATGAAGCGGGCGCTCGGATTGCTGGAGGCCGGTGTTCACGGGATAGAGTTGTATGAATCGAACAACTTCTGCGTGATCACCCCGCAACGCTGGATCATCCCGCTTCTGGTGGACAAGCAGCGGCTTCGCCGCTTCCTGGATACCTCCAACGTCGAAGCGTGCTATCCTGTCTGGGCCCGCAACGCCGCCGCCGGCTTCGACAACCACTCCTTTGGCGGCCGCTGGTCGGTTTTCGGCACGGGAGCGAATTCTCTGTAGGATGCGCGAGTTCCATTTTCATGCGAGTGCTCGTACATTTCGAGTACCGACCTGTTTGAGAAGCGGATTGTCCCGAGGGACGTGCAGTTACGGAGGCTATGCTTGCGCGACAGTGGCATGAACGGGCACCAACGGTGACCCATCCGCGCAGTTGTCATGCTTCCACAACGAGCCGGGCAAGCCGCAACCGCGAACTCTGCCTGGCGATTGAATCCCCATAGCAAACTCCCCCCGGCGGTTTAGTCGAAACGTGGATCTTCTTACCCGGTTCTACCTTGGGAAGCCGCTTCGCAGCTTCCGACATCGTAAGGACCGTCTCGGAGAACACATCGAGCCCTACCCGCCAGTGTGCTTTCCCACTGCCAGCTCGATCACCGCGTGGTAGATCAAGCCGTAGTCGCGCCGATCTCCCAAGTATCTCAGCATCGTCGCCATCGATGGCCTCGCGCGAACCGTCACGGTTTCGCGCTTTAGCTCCGTCTCTTCTAGCGTCTTCTGGTCCACGCCCATCTCGATCATCTCGATCTGGATCGGCCTAGCCAGGTCCACTCCCATTCGGGGGTGCAGCCACAGGGCGAAACGGCGCACGTTGGTGGCGTACACGCGGAAGCGATTGCCACCCAGATTCTCGGCGTCCACGGCGCCGGCCCGCATGAGCGTCGTGCGGTGCGGGCCGTCTACCGGGATGCCGTCGGGGCCGTGCTCCAGGACGCAGGCCCAGAAGTTGTAGGGCTGGCGAGGATACCGCTTTGCGTTCTCTTCCGAGGTGCCCCTGTAGGCCGATTCTCTCGACCTCCGGTCGAGAACGTAAGGCGATACGGCGCACACCCGACGCGTATAGGGATTCCGCCGCGTCCGGTTGATCAACTCGTGCAACGCCTCGATCTGCGGCGTGGCAGCCGCATCGCGCGGGTGCCCGCTGGGATACTCTGCGTTGATGATCACGAGTGCCCGTTGGTCCCGGCACCTCATCCTCTGCAGAATGTGGATTCCGGCAACGCCCCGGGGGTCGTATATCCCGGTTGCCAGGTAAAGAAGCGTTCCCTGAAGCTTCGGCCAGTAGCCGGTGGGAACGCCCGCCGCCATCGGCGCGATGATGGCGAACCTGTCCGCATGGCGGAACGCCTGGTGCCAGGCGCCGTAGCCGCCCATCGACCCTCCGGCCAGGTAGATCCGGTCCGGGTCGATGGCATAGCGAGTGGAATACTCTTCGATGATCGACTCGAAAAGGATCTCGCTTTCGGGAAAGGTCCATTTGCTGATCGGGATCCGCGGCGTGCCGGAACAAACGGCGATGTGGCCTCCCCCGCGCAACAATTCACCCACGGCCCCGCGACTCGTGGGAAAACCGGCGCCGTGGTTCACCGAGTCGATGCCGGCTCCGCCGTGGAGATAGATCACCATTCCCAAGGGCCGCTTGAGGTCGTAGTCTTTGGGCACGTAGACCCAGTTGAGATACTCCTCCGCCGGCCCCGGCTTGTAGTAGAGCGTGCGACCGTCGGGCCATTTCGCCGCGATCCCGTCCGGTCCCTTCACGCGGAATAGCAGCGCTGTGGCGCGCACCCCGGCATCCTTGTGGATCAACTGTGGGATCGGGCCTTCGGGGTGCGGGTGCTCCCGGCTCCAGAGGATCTTGCCGTCGGCCGCGACCCCGAGCAGTTTCCCATCCTTGACTTCCAGTCGCGCCCCCTCCGGCAATGGACCGGGCAGACGCGGCTCCAGACGCCGCATCCGCGCACGAATTCGTGGCACCGTGTACCGGTCCGCGCTGAGATGGCCAGTGGGCGAGTCCGGCGGCGGTACCGGCCGCAGCGCCCGGGCAATCTCGTCCAACCGCTCGCTCCACGCTTCAACCTTTTTTAAGATCACTTCGCGCCGCGCGACGTCTTCCTCGTCCATGTAGGCCCGGGCCAATTCGACCGCCTCTTCGTAACTGCTCGGCCGCTGGTCGGCTCGCGCAACATTTGGTCCCGGGGCCAACAGGCCCGCCGCCACGACCGCGAGCAGCCCTTTCCATTCGCGTATTAACGTCATGATGCGACTCCTACTCGACGGCTCGCAGGAAGCCATCCGACCCACCGAGGTAAACGATTCCGTCCCCGCCGGGCACCGGCGAGGCCGTGATCCATGGTTTCCTGTCAAAGATCAACTCACCCAACTTCTCACCGCTGGTCAAGGCATAAGCAGACAGCCGGCCGTCCAGCGTGCCCACGTAGACCTTGCCGTCCGAAGCGATAAGCGGCGAAGAATAGCGTGCGTTGGCGTCGGCCTGCCAATCCAAGACGGGCCGTCCGTCGGCGATGCGCACCGCGCGGAGCATCCCCTCGAATGTGGACACGAGAACGCGCCCGTCCGCGCCGATCGCCGGTGCCGAAGTGACCCGGTCTTTCAAGTCGATGGCCCACCGGACCGCGCCCTCCGGCGAGGCCGCATAAAGGTGACCGTCCCAGGATCCGAAGTAGATAGTACCGTCCGGCCCGACGGCGGGCGCCTCGGGAATGTGGCCGGCGGTGGTGAAGTGCCGAATCACGCTGCCCTGAGCGTCCCTTTCCGGAAGTCGGACCTTGCCTTTTTTCCGCCGTCCCGCGCTCCACCGGAGTTCGCCCGTCTGGAGGTCCAGCGCATGAAGTTTACCGTCCGATCCTCCAATGTAGACTGTTGTTCCCTCATGATTCAACGCGACCGACGAGCTCACGTAGTAGGGGCCCTCTCGGCGCCATTTCACCGCGGCCTGGTTGTTGACGTCGAGGGCCCAGACGCCCTCGCGC
>Ga0255418_1004_pt1 | contig 15003 bp, 17 predicted proteins | sample ANMaggSeSYBR01C5_FD_182673 | JGI IMG/M metagenome (GOLD analysis project Ga0255418, IMG submission 182673) | Sediment cell enrichment communities from methane seep in Santa Monica Basin, California, United Staets - ANME aggregate JGI... | ecosystem: Environmental > Aquatic > Marine > Cold seeps >...
GCAGGTGTTTGCGCTAAAGAACCCGAACACCGATCTTAAAGGCTATCGTGGCGCGGGTGAATTTGACTTCTCACTCCACCGTTCCGGCAAACACGATCGTCGCGGCCGTCTGCGCTCCGGCCAACGACGTGGCCGACGGCGCCGGCGCGGCAGAGGGCGCAGTCGGGCGAATGGCCGCGATCAACCGGTCGATCAGGACGTCTCGATCGGTCTGCTGGCCCCGCAGCTATTGGTGGAATGAAGTCCGTTTTGGTGAAACGCAAGACACAGCAACAGGGGGAACCCTATGGAAGAATGGCTTGGATTCACGGTACTGGCTATAGTCGCCTGGTGGTTCTACGAATCGGGCAAGCGGATCGGCAGCCGGAAAGGTTACGGTGTCGGCTGTTCTCGCGCCCGACGACGCAGATGAGCAACGCACGGCCGCGAGCCCTGCGAAGTTCGGGGCCGCCCTCCGGGGCGGCCCTGGCTTTGCCTTATGTTTAGCCATCAGAACTACTGCCGACGTGGGCAACCAGGACGAAATCCAACGGCACGCCTGGTAGCATAGCGTAACAGGAAACCCGGCCAGTCCCGCTGCGATGGCCAATTCACCCAGACGCACGTTGCTCGGTGTCGTGGTAACTGGCTGCGTGGTTGGTAGGCGTGTCATGAGCGGCCCTCCCACACAGCAGCCCCACGGTTGAGCTGGTCACGGAAACCGGCGTGGCTCGGAGGCAGAAAATTGGCGTGACCCGAGTCGCAGGCCTTCTCGCCCTTGGACCCTTGCCAGCAAGAATCACGTAAGCCGTTTCCGCATAGCGACTTGCGAAATGCCTCCGCTTTGATTGTATTCGGCCTGGTCGTGTCCACGACTATGCCGGATTCAATCTTCCTGGAGGAGTACCCTTCAATTAACAGCGCGCATCAAGTGGCAGGGAGCGATGTGACATGCCAGGGGGGGCTCTGCTGACTCTGACTGAGCGAGCCGCTCCCGTCTGCAAAGTCGATTGCACCATACGCGGTTGACGCAAGCGTTCCGGGGCGATACGATGGGTAGTGGACAAGTTTATTGTATAATATACAACGCCGGTGCCATGACCCACCGTAATCCCACCCGGCCGATCCAAAGCCTCGACCGCGGACTAGCCCTGCTGGAGACCGTAGCGCTGGCCCGCCAGCCGGTTTCGCTGGCGGAACTGACCCGGGGCGTCGGAATCGATCGCAGCAGTGTGTTTCGCCTAGTCAATACGTTGAAGCTTCGCGGGTTTCTTGCCCAGATGCCAAGCAGCAAGAGCTACGTGCTCGGCTCCGCCGTCTGGCGGCTGGCCGGCTTGTTTCCCTGGGGACAGGTGCTCAAGCAGCTTGCCCGGGAGCAGGTTGCCGCGCTGGTAACGCAAACCGGGGAGAGCGCCCATGTGGTCGTTCGGGTGGGACATCAGGCCGTGTTCGTCGATCACGAGTCGACCGGTCAGCCGGTGGGTGTCTCGACCTGCGACGGCGCTTGTGAAACGCTCCACGCGACCGCCGTGGGCAAGGCGCTGATCGCCGACTACGACCGCGATCGCCTGGTGGAGTTGCTCGGGCGGGGTCCCTTGCCGGCCGCCACCAAGCGCACGATTCGCTCGATCGATGCGCTGGCCGAAGAGTGCCAACGCATCAGAAAGCGCGGTTACGCTCTTGACGACGAGGAAAACCACGAGGGCGTTCGTTGCCTCGCGGCCCCTATCCGTGATTCGAGTGGCGAGGTGGTCGCGGCGATCGGCATCTCGGGCCCCGCCGACAGGCTCCCGAAGCGGCGCTGGCAAGGTGTCGCCCTGGCAATCAAGCACGCCGCGGAGGAAGTCGGCGAAAAGTTGGGGTGCGCAACCTGTAATCGATTCACCTAATGGAGGTCTTTACCATGAATAGAGTATTCTTGTCGGTTTCTTTCGGCCTGGTGGTGGTTGTCTCTTCGGCCTTCGCGCAAGAGAACAAAGTGGAAGGTTGGAAGAGCCTCTTCGACGGCAAGACGCTGGAGGGCTGGAAACCGAACGAACGCCCGGAGAACTGGACTGTTGAAGACGGCGTCATTGTCGGCCGGGGCAAGCGCAGCCATCTCTACTACATGAAAGAGGAGTTCCAGAACTTCGAGTTCAAGGCCGACGCGATGATCAACCCGGGCGGCAACTCGGGAATCTACTTCCATCTGGCGTATCATGACGAAGGCTGGTTCTTCGACGGGCACGAGGCACAGATCAACAACAGCCACGGCGACCCGGTGAGGACCGGCAGCCTGTGGGCGGTGGTCAAGCTGTACGAGTCGCCGACCAAGGACGATACCTGGTTCAACATGCATATCATCGTCAAGGGCCAGAACATTGTAGTGAAGGTGGACGGCAAGATCGTGGTCGACTACACCGAGCCGGAGGGAGCCAAGGGTCCGCGCCGGCTGGGCAAGGGGTACTTTGCCTTGCAACAGCACGATCCCGGCAGCGTGGTGCGGTTTCGCAACATCATGGTCAAGCGGTTGCCGCAGCCAAAGAGGCCAGCACACTAAAATCCTTCCGGTTGACACTCTGCAACAACCTACTTCAAGACATGGAGACACACCATGGATCGACGCACCGCTCTGAAGCTGCTCGGTTCCACGCTGGCTTTGTCGTCGGTGGAAGCGCAGGCCGCTGCGGCGAAGAAGGCCCCGTCGTGGAAAATCGGCCTCGGCCTCAACGGGTTTGCTTCCTCGTCGAAGAAGTACGGCAAGACGTTTCCCATCTGGGAAGTGCTCGATTTCTCCTCCCGCACGGGATTTGACGGCATCGAACTGACCGGCGACTGGCCGATGGGCGGCTATCCCAAGTCGGACGAGAAAGATCGGATCGCGGCCTTGAAGCGGCTCTACGACGCCTTCGGCCTTCGGGTCTTTTCCATCCAGACCTCGGCTGGCGGGGCGTTCGATTCTGGCGAGGCGGTCCGCCACCAATGGCTCGACGGGATGCGCGACCAGTGTCGGTTCGCCAAGGCGTTGGGCTGTGACTGCATCGGGATGTGGCCCGGCGGCCCGTTACGTGGCCAGACCATCGGCGAGGCAATCGACCGGCTAGGCGCTTCGCTGCACGAGGTGGGTAAGATTGCGGGCGACTTGGGACTGGTCGCCGCCTTCGAGATCGAGCCGCCGTTTGTGTTCAACACCGAGCAGCACCTCCGGCGAATTCTCGAAAAGGCGAACCACCCCTCGTTGAAGACGATCTTCGACTCCAGCCACTTCGACCTGATGAACGGTTCCACCGGCCGGCCGCACGAGATGCTCAAGCGGATTGGCGTCGAGAACATCGGCTATGTCCACTTCACCGACACCGACGGCACGCTCCGCGACGGCGGCACGTCAAAGCACCTGGCCTGCGGCGACGGGCACATCGACATCAAGGCCGCCTTGGCCACGCTGGCCGAAGGCGGTTTCCGCGGCTGGATCGATCTCGACACCTGGCAGGTCCCCGACCCCTATGACGCGGCTGGCAAAGGTTACCGGGCCATACGGCGGGCGATGGCAGAATTCTGAACCGCAATGGAGAAAGAATCACCATGATTATTGACCCTTGCATTGCCAATGATCTAGGGCGAAGCCCGGTTGCCCGGCGCAACCCCCTTGATCCGCGCATTGACTATGCAAGGATCAATAAGGCCGGCGATCCAGCCGTGTCGAGCGGCCAAACGATACCTTCACAAGCTGCTGAGCGACCGCCTGATTGCGTGAAAGGCCGAAGCCATCAGAGAAACCCGATGAGACGAGGGGAGGAAATGAAGAAGCGGACGTCACTTTGGCTGCATCTGGCGATTGTTTCGACGATCGCTGCCGTGTGTATGAGTCTATCGGCCGTTTCGCTGCATGCCGCCAAACCCGTGAACTTCGCATTTCCCGCCGGCACTTACGAGCAGACCGTCGAGGTCACGTTCAAAGACGCGGGTGCGGCGGAAAAGGCGACGGTACGAATGGCGCCGCTGTTTGACGGCCGTCAGTGGGCAGTCTCCAGCCGCTGGGACGACAATTCCGACGTGAGTCTCGTGGTGCGCAACGTGCTTGAAGAGCACGCGCATAAGGGAACGTTCTATCTAAACAGTTGGCAACAGGCTTGGCTTAGCAGTGCCAAGCCGGAGGTGAGGATCGGAACCGGAGCGAGGGGATTTCGCGATATTGGGAAGCAGTTGCTCAAAGGAGGAAACTCCATCGGAGGCCATACTCTTACCCATCCGATGCTCACGTTCTGTAGCCGCAATCGGATATTCGAGGAGATGGCCCGCGTGCGCATCGAGTGGGAAGCAATCACCAACTCGCGAGTCCTTTCCCATGCCTTCTCATTCTGCAATTGCGGTTTCTGGGGCAATACCGGCTTCATTAAAGACCCCGTTGGGGCCGATATCGCGCACATCTTGGAGCGCGCCGGGTACTATCACGTTGCCACGCAGCATTTCCATGCGTCGCGAGACATCATCCGCAGTCCCTTCATGCCGCACGACGGCGCGGATATCGATGGCTTTGTGCAGGCGGCGCTGGGCAGCGAGGATTTCAAGGCGAAGCACCCCAACCTGACCCATGCCATGCATGCCTGGGCCTATGCCGACCCACGGCAGCGGAAGAAGTTCGAAGGCCAGCTTGACAAGTATGGACACAATACCGACTGGTGGTACTGCAACCAGAACGAGTACGCCGCCTATCGCTATCAGTATCGCCACACCAAGCTCGTGCCGCTGCCGCGGGCAGGTCGCGTTGTTCGGCTACGGGTCGAGCGGCCGATGGTTCTCGATCTCAACGATCCTACGCCGTTGACATTCCAGATCGCGGGCGTCTCCGAACAGGAAGTGGTCTCGGTGCAATGCGCCACGGCCGAATGCGTCAAGTCGGATCGCCCGAGCGGCGCGTATCGGTTTCACCTGCCCCACGACCGGGACCAGACGCTGCCTCAGAAAATCGGCCTGATCGCCAACAACGACAACCGTGCCACCCTCGCGGACGGGGATCAGGATCCTGATTTCCCGGGCCTGCGGGCGCTGCTACACTTCAACGAAGGGAAGCTTCGCGTCGTTCTAGACAATCGGACCGACTCGCCCGTGACGAACACGCATATCACCTACCGGCTGCCCCTGGCTTGGAACGAGGGCGTCGTGCGGCGTCGCGTTGCGGATGTAGGGGCCGGTTCGCGGAGCGAAGACACGCTCGTCCCAACGCGGCGCAGTGACGATTACAAATACAACGCCGGGAACGGCTTCTTTGTGGCGCAGGTCGATTTCCGGCTCGACACGCAGCCCGGACGCTTACATCTCAGTTGCCACCTCGCCAGTCCTCCGCGGGATCCCTCCTATCCGCAGGGTGGATTCGTGCGTCTGGGACCGCTGGACAAGGGCCAGGTCGATTTGGAGGAATTGGCCGCCGCCCTCGCCGTTCAGGACAAAGCGGCCGGCGCTCTGACCGCCCTTGCAATGAAGACCCGCATACGGTGGGAGGGAAACGACGACCCCACCATATTTCCCTATCTGAGTCCCGAGATCATCCGCACAACCGGCGGATGGGGGCCGGTCTCCCATCAATTCTGGCTGCTGTGGGCATCGGTGGAATCCGCTGATGCACGGGAAGTGACGTTGATGCTCGATGGTCCTCGCACGGTGGATCGCGTGTTTGTTAATGGCCACGACCTGGCCGGGCAGCGCACGGCAAAGCTCGTCCGAGGCACCAACATGTTGGTCATTGTCTATCACGCGCAGGGCAACCACAATCCGCTCAATGCCGGCTGTTTCTTGCGGGTGATCGCGCCCGGTGTCGGGCGGGCTGCAAATATCCGGTTCCAGCAACCAACCATACACCAATGACCTAGCGCGGACGGCGCTGGCGAAAATCGATTGTCCCCTGAAATGGAGAACCCACACCTTCTCGTAGGTCAGGCACTCCGTGCCTGACAGACGCGGAGCTAGTCTGTTGTCTGTTGTCAGGCACGGAGAGGTTGTGAGTTTTTTTCGGGTTTGCGGTTTTGCCTGAACGCTTTGGGCGTTTTTTTTGAGTAAGTCGTTCTTGTCCGTCAGGTTGCCGATTCGAGCGCGCGAGGGCGGTCGTTCGATCGCGAGCGGGGTGTTGGCTTTGGGTTTACTTGATTTACCTCACTTGACTCTCCGCAGCCGCTCCCTTCATCCGATGCAGCCGAGATTGAGCATCCGCATGAAATTGAACGTCAGCGCGTACCATAACGTTACCGTCCGGACTTTCTCCAGCCCTCGCACTCGAAACTGATGCAGCCCGCGGTTGCGACATTCCGCGTTTGGAAACTCGGCTACCGACGGTCGCTGTTTGTAAAGTTCCTTCGCTTCTTCGCTGGCCATCCGCTGGCGGAACGCGAACATCTCGTCGCTATCCCATCGCTGCCGAGCATGCGGGTCCTTGCCGTTTTTTCGGAATTCCTTTTCCCCGTAAATGGGGGCGATCACCTTGCTGTTGCGTTTTTCCAGCGTCGTGATGTCGTCCTTCGAGGCAAAGCCGCAGTCGACTGCGTAATTGTCGGGCGTTTTTTCATAACGCTCGCAGATCTCTTCGTGCATTGAAGACATCTGGCCCCGGTCACTTCCCGACTGCGTCACGTCCACTCCGACGATCACCCGCGCCTTGCCGTCGGTGGCGAACTGCACGTTGTAACCCGGACGAAAACCGCCATCGCCCATCTTCATGTTGCGGGCTTCCGGGTCGGTCGTGCTGCAGCGGGCCCGCTTGCCCGATCCCTTCTTCCGCTTCTCTTTCTGCCCTTGCAGTTGAGCGAGTTCTTCCAACGCTTTTTCGATACGCTCCTCGCGCTCGCGGGCCGCTCGATTCCGGGCCGCCTCGCGGCGAGCGTTGCTGATATCCTGATTCGCTTCGTTGTCGCTCTCCTCTCGCAGCTTCCGCACTTGCTGGCGAGCTTCCTCACGACATTTATCGAGCGTCTTCTTCCGGCGGAACGAACTGCTGCCCGCGTTGGCGCGGACACGCATGCCGTCCTGGGCCACCAGTTCCAGCGTCACCAGCCCCTGATGCATCAGCGTGGAGATCGTGTCGGTTAGCAAATGAGCGAGGAACTCGCCGTGAGCCGTGCGGAAGTCGCTGAGCAGATGATAGTTGACTCCCACCCCACCGCAAATCCACATATAGGCCAAATCACGCTCGCACAACCGGTCTAGTTGACGGGCACTACTGATGCCCTCGATGGTGGCAAACATCCACAACGCCATGAGGATTTTCGGATCCACCGCATCGCGTCCGGCACCTCCCACAACGGCCTGAATCTTCGCGTACAGCGGCGATAAGTCCAACGCATCAACATAACGCCAAACCACACGTGCCCGATGATCCCCTGGCAGCAGTTGATTCAACGCAACCGGCCGCCATTCCATTTGTGCCCGCTCGGGCCGCTTGACCCTCGCCCGATCCGTCGTAGCTGCTGTTGTATGATTCATGCCTAAGTTTTAGCGCCATCCAATTCCCTTGACCAGGCCAGTTCCCAAAACATCACAGCCTCGGGGTGCCTGACCTACATAGCTTAGTTCTGTCAACGCTAACACTTCAACCCCAAGGAAAACGTCATGAGTAAGCACGAATCGAAGAAGATTACCCGACGTCAGGCCGTAGCCGCTTCGTTGGGGGCGGCGGGCCTGGCGGTCGTCGGTGCCCGCCCGGCCCTGGCGAAGCCGCGCCCGGCCGCGAGCATCAAGGGCAAGCGGGTGCTGGTGGCAATCGGCGACTTCAGCGAGGACATGGAAACCTACTACATGGTCTACCGGCTGATCGAAGAAGGGGCCGTGCCCGTGGTGGCGGCCGCCGAGGTTAAACGGCTGCAAATGGTCGTGCACGACTTCGACCCTAAGTGGCCATCTAGTGTTCTCCTAACGAGGGACGACCCTTGCGTCTTGTGCGCGTTCAACTCGGTGCATACGGGCCGTTGATCCTGCCCGATTGCCCGACAACCTTGTATAGACCTCCAACACATCAAAGGCATCATCTGTGCTGCCTTCGCAACAAGCCACAAAGTCGTCGGCAGCAGCAATTAGAACATCGTAGTCGAGGAACTCACCTTTTCGGTCCAGCACGCGCTCAACCATAGCCTGACAAAACCTGCTGACCACGAAGCCGTGCTCCCGAAATGGACGCAGGAACTCCGTCGCGCTCAGCTTTTCGCGTTCTTCGGCGCTCAGCAGGTCGATGCATCTTCTGATCGCCACAAATGGGACGCGTTGCGAATGTTCGGTGTGCATGGCGTGTTCCTCCTACTCTAACTCGACGCGGGCAGCGCATCGCACGCACAGGATGGTGTACGGGATTGCGTTAAGCCGGGTCTTGGGGATTCTTGCGTCGCACTTCCTGCACACTCCGTAGATTCCGTCTTCCATGCGTTCCAACGCTTCTTCGATCTGTTCAAGAGTCCGGTCCTTGCTTTCCATCAACGTCAACGTGAACTCCCGCTCGAAGTTGTCAGTGCCGATGTCCGCCATGTGGATCGGCATGGCAGACAAGTCGCCGTTGGCTTGCATGAGCGTCTTCTCCAGCACGGCGTAGGCCATCTGGCTTACGTCGCCCCGGAGCCGGGCTCGCATGGTGACAAGCCGCTCTTTGTACGGTTTCGAGTCTTCTGTATTCATGGCTTCAACTCCGAGAGGTGCCCTGTACCTGATTCCGGCCGAGGCACCTTGGTTGTGCGTGTCTGGTGCCCCTTGCGATGCACCGGTACGCCCTTGGGGGCCTCCACGCCAAGCCTTACCTTACTTCCCTGGACATCTATCACGGTTACAAAAATGTCTTCATCGATGACGATCTGCTCTTGCTTCTTCCGATTCAATACAAGCATTCTGTTATCCTCTTGTCGCAGCGAAGGCCCGACTTATCCCGCTAGTGCTCCAGTTTGTTGGTGGGCCGACCGCCAACGCACGCTGGCGTTAACCGCCTGATTCGACATCTTCCACAAGCTCGCGACCATCTTCCACAATCGCGCGGCGCCTCTGATAGACGCGCTTGCCTCGTTTGCGATCCAAAGTCCGAGCCACGGTTCTACCGACGCGGGCAGTGGCTCGCGCAATGGCGGCATGCAGGCTTTCGTCATCGTCGTCGATGGCAATGCTGGTACTGCCGGCGGCCCGCAGCTTGACAACGATTCGGCATCGCTTATCAACCCCACCGCGGGGCCCATTCGTGTCCACCACTCTGACGTCCACATGGTCAATTGCCGGGCCAAAACGTCCCAAGGCGAAATATAGGTGGCGGTCAATGTATTTACGAAGGTGCTGGCCTACATCCACACGGTCGCCGGAAACCGATAGTCGCATCGCAACCTCCCTGATTTCTGGTCTTGTGTTCCAAATCAACCTATTGTCATTATCCGCGAGAAGGTGTATATAGACAAATAGAAACGAAAGGCACATACCATAGATAATCTCTATGTGGGGTATCCACGTGGACTGGCTCAACTACCATCACCTCTTGTACTTCTGGACCGTCGCTCGCGAAGGCAGTATTTCTCGGGCCTGCGAGCAACTCCACGTGGCCCAGCCGACCATCAGCAGTCAGCTCCGAAAGTTGGAGAAGTCAATCGGCGGGAAGTTGTTCAAACGGGTTGGGCGGAACCTGGTCCTGACCGAGACGGGGCAACTCGTGCTACGGTATGCGGACGAGATCTTCTCGCTGGGGCAAGAATTGACGGATGTCCTACAAGGAAGGCCGACGGGGAGTCCCTTACGGTTTCTGGTAGGCGTGGCAGATGTCTTGCCCAAGCTGATTGCCTACCGATTGCTCGAACCCGCGTTGCATCTTCCGGAGCCGGTTCGGTTGACGTGTGACGAGGGCAAGCTCGATGACTTGCTGATGGAACTCGCCGCGCACCGTTTGGATATCGTGCTCTCCGATTCGCCAATCGGGCCTACGGTCAACGTGAGGGCGTACAGCCACCTGCTGGGCGAATGTAGCGTGTCCGTTTTCGGCGAGGCCGCACTGGCCCGGAAGTTCCGTCGGGGGTTTCCTATGTCTCTTGATGGTGCGCCATTTCTGTTACCGCTACGTACCACGGCTCTACGGCTATCCCTAGACCACTGGTTTGAGTCGCAGAACATCCGGCCGCACGTCGCAGCCGAATTTGAGGACAGCGCGCTTTTGGGAGTCTTCGGGCAAGCAGGAATTGGCGTTTTTGCTGGACCCTCGGCTATCGAGAAGGAGATCTGTCGACAGTACCGCGTTCGCCCAATCGGTGAACTGCTGGCCGTCAAGGAACAGTATTATGCCATCTCGGTCGAACGGAAGCTGAAGCATCCTGCTGTGGTGGCGATCTCCGAGATCGCTCGGGAGGAACTTTTCGGCACGCGATGACAACATAGACCGGCACTACGGCAAAAGGGACAGATGCATAACGGCCTCACGCAGGAGAGGAAATATGGGAGATGTCTTCGATATCAGCATGGAACGAGCGTCCGTATGGGCCAACAGTCTGGCAGTGCTTGTGACCATCGGCATCGTCGGCAGTGGAGCACATCTATTGGTAGACTCCGCCTCACGGATTGCCAAACGGCTCGGCATCTCCGAGTTGGTCATCGGGCTGACGGTGGTGGCGTTGGGAACCTCGGCACCAGAATTCGCGGTTACGCTGATTGCCGCATTCAAGGGACAAGGGGACATCTCGGTCGGCAACATCGTTGGTTCCAATATCTTCAACCTCGGGTTCATCCTTGGTGGCTGTGCCATCGTGCGGGCAATGCCGACAAACCCCACGCTGCTCTGGCGGGACGGGTCGGTTCTTGCCGGGACCACGTTGCTGCTGTTGGCTCTCATCGGCTGGGATCTGCGGCTCGATCGGTACGACGGCGCACTGCTATTCGTTTTGCTCGGCCTTTACCTGGGCTACCTTTTCATGAAGCGCAAGGTGTTGCCAGAGAATGAACGGGGAATCAAACCGGTGGTCGTTGGCAAGGACAAGCATTCACTGCCGAGGGACTGCCTAATGCTCGTCGTGGGGCTGGTGTGTATTGTCGGTGGATCTCATGTGCTCATCGCTTCCGCGTCAGCGATCGCCAGAGAAATCGGCATCAGCGAGTGGGTGATCGGGGTGACAATCGTCGCGGCTGGAACCTCCGCTCCGGAACTGGCCACCAGCCTGGCGGGTGTGTTGAAGCGTCGATACGGTATCAGCGTCGGTAACCTGATTGGAAGTGATATTTTCAACTTGCTGGGTGTACTTGGCCTTGCCGGAATGTTACGGACGATTGAGGTCGACGTGGCCGCCCGCGTATCGCTGGTTTCGCTGGCAGCGATGGTATTCCTCGTTTTGGTGTTCATGCGAACCGGGTGGCGGGTATCTCGTCTGGAAGGACTTATTCTCGTCGCCATCGGGTTGGCAAGATGGGTGCTTGACTTCTTGCCACGGCTTTCGTGAGACCCGTCTCCAAGCCAGAAAGAACCCCCACAGGTAGAAAGGCCATGGTCGTCACACTTGTCTACGATCTGTTCGTCATCCTGACCGTGGGACTGATTGCCGGGATCGTCTCCAAACGGCTCGGATTCTCCATGCTTGTCGGATACGTGCTGGCCGGTGCGATCGTTGGTCAGGGCGGGTTCGGTCTGGTTGCGGAGGACGCGGAAGAGATCGAGCACCTGGCACATGCGGGAGCCCTGTTGCTGCTGTTCGCCATCGGCATCGAGTTTTCGCTGGAAGAACTTGTCCGCTTGAGTCGCTATTTCTTCGTCGGTGGTAGCGTCCAAATGATGCTGGTCGCAACGCCGGTGGCACTGGCATGCGTGTTGTTCGGAGTGTCCTGGGAATCGGCACTCTTGATCGCGGCGGCGACGGCGCTAAGCTCGACCGTCCTGGTATTCCGTGCATTGGCAGAATGGGGAGAGACGGCCTCACCGCAAGGTCGTCGGGCGATTGGCATCTTGTTGTTTCAAGATGTCGCGCTCGTGCCGCTGATGCTGTTGGTGCCGCTGTTGGCCGGGAAGGAACAGGGACCCCAAGTGTGGGCGTACCTGCTGCTGGCGCTGAACTCAATCCTGTTCGTGGTGGCGGTCCTTGTGCTGCGCAGAGTGTTCGCGCGATGGGTAGTGCCGATGCTGAGCAATCTGCGCAGCGTGGAATTGGTGATTCTTTTCGAGTCTGTAGCATCATTACAGCGGATTGCTAGTGACATGCTGGACGCTTTCTGGTATTTTTCCCGGACCATTTTCGCCAAGGAGGGTGACCATGACGGGACCGGGAGAATATGTCGCAGATCGGACCGAAGGAATCACGCGTGTTGAAGACCTGCCGAAAGCCAAAGTCGTACGACGCAGCCGCAATTTTCCGCGGCGACCGTGCCCGCGGTGCGAGCGAAGTTGCTACCGCAAACGGACTGTCGAACGAACGCTGCGCGATGTCGGTGACTTGGTCTCCGGGCGACCTCGGAGCATTCAGCTCACCTATTCGCAACACTATTGCTGCAAATGCAAACGCTACTTCAATGTGGACACCTCCGATCTGGCCCCACTCAAGAGCCACTACACGCACCGCGTCATCGCGCTAGCGGTGCGATTGGTGGTGGAGGACGGCTTGCCCTACCGCGCGGCCAGTTGGCACCTCTGGAGAGATCACCGCGTGTTCGTCCCTTTTGCCACGATTCAGAATTGGGTGGAGGCCGGGGGGGAAAAAAGCAGAACAGCACGTCATCGGCGAATACCTCGCCTCCGTGCTGGCTGAGTTTTCCGGCTACATCGCGGCGGACGAGTTGTACGACGGCCCGTTCTGTGTCCTCTCGATCGTCGATAATCGGACCTTCCGCCGCATCACCTACGAGGTGTTGGATCATGATCCGACCCACGCGGACATGGAGTCCTTCTTCCGCAGGTTTCAGTCTGCACTCACGCGGCGCACCATATTTACTGTCAGCTTTCTGACGGCTTGTCGGACGACAGACACCGCCGGTTCGCTTTGGCGGCGGCCGATGTCCGACACGATATTCCCTAACATGCCGCCCACACAAGACTTACAGTCGGGCATGTGTGTAGCCTCCCTGGGTCTGGCACACCGGTTGCTATCCTGCTCTCCCCAGAGAAACAGGGATTACAGCAGACGGAAAACGGGGCATGATGCTCCGACCCTCTGTCAAGTTCCGACCAGCCACGAAAGGGGAGGAACTATGATCAAGCGAATCCTTGTCGGTCTCGGCGGGACGGGCTTCACAACCGTGGCGATTCGCCGTGCGGTTGAGTTAGCACAAATCCACAAGGCCCAATTGACCGGCATCACGGTGATCGACGGTGAGCGATTGAGGCGGGTCGGGCCGGTTCCGGCAGGTGCCGGGGCGGCAGCACACGATCTGCGCGAGCATCGCCTGCAAGTGAGCCAGCAGCGGGTTGAGGAGGCGATCAGCGAGTTTGAAAGCGCCTGCAACGCGGGCGGGATCACGCACCGTGTCCGTCGGGAGAAGGGCGATCCTTTCGAGCTGATGGTGTTGCGTGCGCGGTATCACGACCTCGTGATTTTTGGCCTGCGGAGCATCTTTGATTACGGCATCCTCGGGGGCGACGATTACAATCCCTCGGATATGTTACGTCGGCTGCTGTCCAAAGGGGTTCGGCCAATCATTGCCGTCTCGGAAGAGTACCGGCCCATCCGGCGGGTTCTGATCGCTTATAGCGGGTCGATGGAATCGGCAAAAACGATGAGACGATTCGTTCAGTTGCGTCTCTGGCCAGATATGACCTTGCGAATCGTTACTTTCGAGCATCCACCCGACAAGGCAGAGCAACTCTGTCGAGACGCGGCCGAGTATTGCCGTGCCCACGGTATAGAACCGGAAGTGCATTACGGTCCGGGTTCGCCCAAGGAGCGTTTGCTTCCGGAGGCAGCCGACTGGGAGGCGGACATAATTGTCATCGGCAACAGTCTCCGTAGTCTTCTCTCGCGGAAACTCTTCGGAGAAACGGCGCTCCACATGATACGCAATGCCGATCGCCCCTTGTTCTTGTGCCAGTGAGGTCGTGGCATTCGTCCCACGGGAAAGAGAAAGTATGTTTCAAGACTTAATTCGACACACACGCGTTCTCGCAATCGTTGGGGACATTCTCAAGGTACGCGCCAAGAACGTGGGTTTCGGCGACTTGGCGCTGGTCGAGAACTGGGATGGTGAGGAGTCGCTTGCCCAGGTGATTCAACTTGAGGGTGATGAGGTGTCGCTCCAGGTTTTCGCCGGTGGAAGAGGCATATCGACCGATGCGAAAGTGCGTTTTCTCGGTCATTCTATGCAGGTGACGTACTCGCCGAACATCTTAGGGCGCGTCTTTCGCGGCTCTGGGGAGCCTATCGACAACGGGCCCATGCTCTCGGGTGATCCACGTATCGACATTGGCGGTCCGTCGGTCAACCCGACCATGCGGATCTTGCCCAAGAACATGATCCACACCAAGGTCCCGATGATCGACCTGTTCAACTGCCTGGTCGAGAGTCAGAAGATTCCCATCTTTTCGATTGCCGGGGAACCTTACAACCAACTCTTGGCCCGCATCGGAATCCAAACCGATGCCGACATCATTGTCTTCGGTGGCATGGGGCTGATCTTCGACGACTATCATTTCTTCCGCACGACATTTGAAAAGGAAGGCGTTTTCTCACGGGTGGTGATGTTCGTGAACCAGGCGTCTGATCCCCTCGTGGAACGCTTGCTGGTGCCGGATATGGCCCTGAAGGTGGCGGAGCGATTGGCTATCGAGGAAGGGAAACGCGTGCTGGTGTTGCTGACCGACATGACAGCCTACGCCGATGCGCTGAAAGAAATCGGGATTGCCATGGAGCGAGTACCGGCGAACCGGGGCTATGTGGGCGATCTGTATAGCCAGTTGGCTCAGCGGTACGAGCGGGCCTGCGATTACCAGGATGCGGGCTCCGTAACCATCCTGACCGTGACCACCATGCCGGGCGACGACATAACCCACCCGGTGCCTGACAATACCGGCTACATCACCGAAGGTCAGTTTTACCTTCACAACGGCACGATCGACCCGTTCGGCTCCTTGTCGCGGTTGAA
>Ga0255418_1005_pt1 | contig 14750 bp, 8 predicted proteins | sample ANMaggSeSYBR01C5_FD_182673 | JGI IMG/M metagenome (GOLD analysis project Ga0255418, IMG submission 182673) | Sediment cell enrichment communities from methane seep in Santa Monica Basin, California, United Staets - ANME aggregate JGI... | ecosystem: Environmental > Aquatic > Marine > Cold seeps >...
CTTTCGAGGCCCGGAAGGCGGTCTGGCCGTTCGGGCGGCATCGCTTCATCCGACTCGGCGAGCTTACGCAGCCCTGGCACGAGGGGCCGTGGGCGATTCGTATCTTCCGTTTTACTGGCGACCGGCTCGCGAACCTCATACAACATGCCCTCGTCGAGTTCGACAGCCACTTTCGCCCTAACGGGCGGTGGCGCCGGAACCAGGAACGGCCGGCGGCAGTCGGGGCAGACCATCTTGCGCCCTACCTGGTCGGCGGCGGCGTACAGTCGCGTGTGACACAAGGGGCAGACCGCCGGGATGTAGGCCTCGGCCGACATCGCCCCGTCACGCGGCGGTTGCCCCATCCCTTCGTGCAACGGGTATTCGTCGGAGTTAGACACCTGCCGGCCCCGCTTTTCTAGCGCGGGTTCTCCCACTCGCCTTGCGCGGTGCTTCCTTTCGCCGAGCTTGCCGTGCGCGGCCGACTGTCCGCTGTCGCCTGGCAAGGACGGCCCCTTGGAGAACACGTTGAATGCCGTCCTTGCCGGCTTCTCCGACTTGCATTCCAGAGAGGCTACCGTGTCGGCAAACTTAGCAATGGACGTCTCGGGCGTCGCCGACAACAGAGCCTCGGCAACCGCACTTGTCCGCCCGGCATGTACGCGATGTTCCTGCTCAACCCACGTCAACACCTGACTCTTGTCCCACTCCTCACCCGCCTGGGCGCTATGGAATGACCGCTGGATGGTCCGCAGCAACTCCAGGGCATATTCGCGTAGTTTTTCTTGATGCGAGAAGACATCTCCTGCCCGTCCCAACTCCATCTGCAACTGAACAGCCCGGCGTGCTTTTCCACTATCGGGATGGTTTTGCAGGTGCATGGCCTCGCGACCAAGAGCCTTCGTCCGCGCTAGAAGCTTCTCTCGGTCCGGGTCGAACCGCAAAGCACCGAGCAGTTCGTACAGATCGGATGGATCAGCACCCGACTCCAGCCATCTCTGAATATTGCAGTCCACCCGCGTCCCCCGTTATCATCTTGCAATGGACCCAAAGGCCTTCAGAGCAGACGCATGAATCGTTCGTAGTGTCGTGATCATTGGGCCGAACAATGCCAAGAGCCGAACAACCGCATGAATGCGGTCACTACGAACAGCCGCATATCGATTCATGTGTCTACTATTCAGACACGCACACGCACCAACCCTCCCTCACTGCCGCATGGGCAGCCCAACCCGCGGCGATGATTCCTGTCCAGGCAGCCCCGCACCGTCTCGAAAATCGCGATCTTCGCCGACACGACTTACACTGTGTGCCCGACTACTAATTGATACGTTGCTTTCTCCGGCACAATTACATCTGGACTTTTGCAAAATACAGATCTGATCTCCCCTCTCCCTTTGGGAGAGGGGCAGGGGGTGAGGGTTTAGCAGAGACACGCAAACGAGGCAAAGCGTTTCTCGGCCAATCGCCCTCACCCTAACCCTCTCCCAAAGGGAGAGGGGACCAGATTGCAAGAGTCCAATTACAGGTCCTTCCGCCATTCATGTCCCGAAACGGTTGATCTTCTACGTGCCGGACTCCAGGGCTTTGCTCACCTGGGCCCGCAGATCATCCTTCTGTCGATCGCGAACGTCCTTGAAAACCACCTGTCTACCGAGTTTCTGCTCCAGTTCGTCTCGATTCACGTCGTTATCCTGCCAGGCTCCCGTATAGACGATGACCAGAAGATCGGGGTATTGCTTGCGAATATGGGCACAAGCGGAACATGCATCGTCCAACGGGCCCGTGCCGGGCATTAGGTTATCGAGGATCAGCAAATCGTACTGGCCTCTTTCCAATTCGGACAGCATCGAGTCGTAGTCGTTGGCGCATTTCACATCACAGAAGTCTGAAAGGACGTTCTGAACGTGTCGCTGCCATCGAGCCACGTCGTCGGCATGAAGAACGGTGTGCTTGATAGTAGACATAGATTTCTTTCCCACTAAGGTAACCCTTCGATATGCGATCGATACGCGGCGTAGTCCGCCACCAGGACGAAACGTTGTTTCTTGATCGCAACTGGCTTGGGGGCTTGGCTGCTGATTGGCAAGCAGAGCGAAAGGACCGTACCGGTCGGGTACTGCCCCGCCGGTTTGGTTGAACTGGCAATTCGAATTTGGCCGCCCATTCGCTCGACGATTTCCATCGCGATGTACATACCCAAGCCCAACCGCTTGGTTTGTTCCGTGGTAACAAACGGCTCGCCCAGTTGTTGCAGCACCTTCTCCGAAATGCCACCAGCGCTATCGCAAACACTCACCAGGCAATAGTCGTCCGGCATCTCGGAATCGCGACATGAAAACACCTTTATCTCTCCGTAATCGCTTTGATCGCGGTGTCCATTGTCGGATTTCTTCAGCGCAAGCAGGGAGTTCTTGACGCAATTCATCAGCACCTGCTTTAGGCCTTGTGGATCGACCATTGCGCGGTGTGATTTATCGCATGCGTTGACCACGCGTACACGTGACCGATCGGCGTGATCCAAAAAATAGTCACTGCATCGTTGTATGATTTCCTCCACGATCGGATGCAGTTGCACGGACCGCATTACCAACTCCCCCGTCGCTGTTTCAAGACGTTCTATGGCATCGCGGGAGATAAACCGCAGAAGTTCCAAGTCTTCTTTTACGTCCTTCCAACAAGCGTTCGCCATGATCTCGGGATTGGTCTTCTCCACACCCTCCATATTGAGCCCGAGTGTCCTCAGAATCGATTGCGAATCATGTGCGAGGCCGCTTACCGCGAGTCCCGCGGCGGCGGCGGCGCGCATCGTGGACCGCTGCTTGGCATCGGCGGCGCGATTCAGATATTGCGACGAGATGTTGGCCAGCAGCCAGAACAATTGAGCGTCGCGCCTTGCAAAGGGCCGGCCAAGGCCAGAAAGCGTGTGCATATGCAAGAACCCGCTAATCTCGTTCCGGCGCCAAAGGGGAGCACATATGCAGGAACTCATCTCTCCGCCGCGCACACTCTGGGTATCCGGCAGTTCCGCGTCGGTGCCGTAGAATGCCAGTTGCTGCGTATGGTAGACCTCGTTCAGAATGTGGAGGCTGAACTTCGTGGCGCCCATGCCCGCGGATTTCGCGGAACAATAGCTTACCACGTCTTTCACGCCCACAAACTGAGCGGTCACCTCTTGTCCGCAGCCGGGCAGGAGATCGATACAGGCCACGTAGGCCACGTTTGGAAAAACATTTGCTAGGGCACCGCACAGGATATGCTGCGTTTCTCTTACGCTTGTGGCGTCAAAGGCGTGCAGGGCGAGAATGTCATGGAACCTGGCGATTTCAGTAGTGCCACCGCCCTGCACTTCGGTCATCTCGTCGGGTGCCAAGTTGACCTCAATCGCTTTTGATAGGCCATCATCGCTCTGCCGGAAGACCTGCGCTTCATTTGCTTCGATATGCTCAACCCGGATCGTTGTATCGCCGACAACGATCTCGTCACCTCGCTCGATCTCCCATTCCGAGGTGAGCGGCCCGAGCCAAAATGTTTCTCCGCCACTGCGGAGGAAAGAACCATTGCGACTCAGCAGATCGCGATAAACACACTTGGCTCCGACCAGCATGAACTCGCCGTGCAGATGCGAGACCTGCCGATCATCCAACACCAGGGTGCATTGTGGAGCCCGACCGATGCTCACAATGCCTTGGTGAGTGCTGATATCTTCACCCTTGCCCGCGCCTTGCACTACCCGGATGTGAATCATAGGTTCGTGCCTATCGCAAAGAGATTCCTATCGCGCAACCCCCTCTCGCTCGAATAGCGAGCGGTACCCACACCGAGCGACGAATATCCAAGGAAGAATTATAACCGAGAACATGCGTGGATACAAGTAATGGTGGTACGCTCACTGCTCGATCATAAGACCCCCAACCGGGTGCCCGCGAGGTTTCGTTGTGGCAGACTGAGTGGAGGCGGGGCCTTGTGACGATTGCGATGAGGCTACTGAAGAGATCTCTGCTGCAATCCCTGGAGGGTGGTTGCCCGGACGTTCGCCGTTGCCGGCCTCACCTACACCAAGGAGTTGGCCATTTCGGCGGGCCGCTCGGGAGCCAAGCAAATTGCCCGACAGGTGCCGGCTGGAAGGATGGCATCAAATTGGTTCGATCATGGGCAGGCCGTCTTCGTCACCGCCTCTCACTTCCTCGTCGTCAAACGCCACCAGATCTTCCTCGTCGACTTCCACCAGTTTTTCCATTGCTGCTTCGGAGTCGAACGGCCTGATGAAGCCGGTTGACTCTAGGAAATCGCGATAGGCGACGACCTCCTCTTCGCGAAGACAACCTTGCACTTCCACGGACATCCGCATCTCTTGTTGGGTCTTGACGTACACGGCATGAGTGTGTAGCCGTCCCTGTTCATCGAACTCCATGGTCACTTCAACCATATTGCCGGGCAGTTCGTTTGCCGGGAGTTGGATTCTGCCGGTTCCAAGGACCTCGACCAGATCATAGTCGGCCGTGCTTCCCTGGGTAATTTCAACCGTGATGAAGCTTGCCCCGGTTGCTTTTCCCGTTGCCTTGAAACGTTCCGTTGCCTTGACGGGCACCTGGGTATTCGATGGGATCAACACGCGGTTCTTCCATTGGCCTTTCGACACGACCTTCACGCCCACTCCATGGGCAGTTACGAACTTGACCGTAGGCATCCTTGCCGGTGTGTCGAATTCAGTAGCAAGAGAGGCGGAATCGTCTTCCGAGAGTGACGCGGCAACCGGCAGCGGTTCCACGGGTTCCTCGCCGAGCACCTCGATCTCCGCATCATCGGCCTCGATTACAGATGCTCTCCGAACCGTCTTGACCTCGTGACCCGTATCAAGCATGTGGGCGTAGATCGCAGCGCCGAGCGCTACCGCCACAACTGGGTTCACGGCCACGTCCGGTGCAATGCCACTCGCCTCTTTCAGCATATTGCGGACGGCCGGCATATGAGTGGAACCACCGACGAGGACGATGCGTGATATGTCTTTCCAACCCAAACCGGCATCTTCCAGCGCGATTTCGGTTGTCAATCTCGTAGTCTGTAGCAGGTGTGCGGTAAGGGCCTCGAACTTTTGGCGGGTAATTTCGATCGCGTGGTCTATTCCAAAAGCGTGAACGCGGAGGGCGGTCTTGGCCATTTTGCCGATGCGCCGTTTGACCTTCTCACATTCAATCAGCAAGTCCTGTGAAGTTTGGCTGCAATCGCGCGGATTCTTATGGTGTACCCGCTCGAACTCGTCACATACGTAGTTAATTAGTACTTGATCCCAATCGCGCCCCCCAAGCTGTCGATTCCCGTTCGTTGCCAGTTCTTCAAGGTTGTTTGGCGAGATGTGCACGATTGTCACATCGAACGTACCGCCCCCAAGATCGTACACGACGGCATTCTGGTCTCCGTCGGCGCGGTACAGGCCGTAAGCCAGAGTGGCAGCCATCGGTTCATTTAGCGTGCCGACAACTTCTAGTCCCGCAATTTCACCAGCTTGCTGAGTTGCGCGGCGTCGTTTTTCGGTGAAATAGGCGGGCACGGTGATTACAGCGCTGGGAATCGGCCCGATTTGCGGTTCCGCTTCGCGAATCATTTGCCCCAAGATGAGAGCGGACAGGCTTTCCGGAGTATGAACTTGGTTGTTGAACTCCTGCCGCCACTGATCTCCCATATTAACCTTGATGAACTGGGCCACCCGATCGGCATTAACATTGGCCTGGGACACAGCTATCTCACCGACGATGATCTCCTGCTCGTCGAAGTAGACGACACTTGGGGTAACTGTCTTGCCTTCGCTATCGCTGACGACTCGTGGAGTCATCTGCGCATCCATATAGGCCAAGGACGAGTACGTCGTTCCAAGGTCGATTCCAACACTTTTGCAAGCACGTTCGCTCATAACCCCTCCCGGTACACCTGAGTACACGCACCTAAGAACTAGATGCTACCATGACGCGCTGGCGTATTCAAGTGGGCGATGGTCCTTCCCGATCGGCCCGCCGTGCGGGATGGCCGCCGGACCGAGCCGCAATCAGAGCCTCCTTCAGTGCCCCGGGAATCCGGGAAACCATCTCCTTGAGTTCCGAAACGTCATCCACGCCTGTTGTCTCACGTAAGATCGTGACGAATCGGGCGCGGGCCCGAGTAAGCAATCCGGCGACCGTCGTTCGTTTCAACTCGTACAGCCGTGCGATTTCATCGTTGGACAGCTCCTTTGCCACCGAAAGAGACAGCACGTCAAATAGACGGCGGTTCCCACGCGTGTGGGCTGCCCGGCTCTCCGCTTGCAGGCGGACCGCCGTGCTGGTCAAGCAGTCAGCCAGCCAGGGAGCATCCAGGCAACGGGAGATGGACTCCTCGACGCACGGCTCGAACATCCGCATCTTCTCGTCCAGCGACTGGCTCGGCCGAGCGGATTGCCCGCGAACAGCTTCGCGAACGAGATTGAGGATGACTTGTTTTAGGAAAGTCCGGAACTTCACCGCCGGCAGAGGCAGTTCCCGGTATCTCAAGTACTTCTGCACCAAGTTTCCCTGGAAATCCGTCTCCTGGCCACTCTCGCGCAGGGTCTGCCGGACCCGATTGCCGAATTCTCCTGTTTTGATCGCACGGATCATCAGTTCCTGAAAGAGGTCCTCCGCGTCCGGCAGGGGGACGCCTCGAATGCGACAGACGATTTCCAACTCGCGGCAGCACGGACTCACGTAATCTCGCAGAAATGGCTCCCAGTTGCCGGCCGCCGCCTGTTCGAGCAAGGTCACCTGCGTTTCCGGGAAGGCATCTTGGCCCATGCCGGATGGGGCAAACACGGGGGATTGACTTCTTTTTGCCATTTTTCTTCGACGCCTGGTAGAGAAACGTCATAAGAGTAACAGGGCGGCAAGGCCGCCAACCAATGGGTGCTTCCGCTTTGAGTGTACTGGCAGATGGATTCGCAAGAATTCAGCACGCCGGACACTAATCTGGACCTTTGCAGGTTCAGCTACTAGTAAGAGCCCCCTAGAGTTTCGCAGATCACCAGACCGAGGACAATCGTTGGTATGGAAGACTCCCACACACTAAACAGTGTTTTTTGCCGGCACTACGCGGTGCTCGTCGCCTGGTGCGGAAAACAAGTGCGCCCCGAAGTTGGCGACCCGGAGGAATTTGTGCATCTTGCCTACCTCCGTTGCCGGAAAACCTGGCGAGCCGATCGCACGTCCGTCAATGGCAGAACCGCCGCATATCTCTTCCAGGCGCTACGCTGGGTCGTACTGGACGAACTCCGTCGATTCGCAAGACGCCGCGCGCGGTCAAGCAGCGTCTCGCCAGCCCCGGTGTGCGAAAATCAATGGACTCAGGCACGACGCCTGATCGTCGACGAAGTGCTCGGGTTATTGCCCGGCGGGCAGCGTCAAGTCTGCTTGGCTATGTTGACCGGAAAATCGCAAGCACAAATCGCATCGGAGTGCGGAATCTCTCCGGGGGCGGTTGCCGTGCGACTCTCCAGGGCGAAGATGTCACTGCTTGAGGGACTGGAGCTGCGGTAGCCCCACCCCGCTATCTGGGTGTCTGGTCCTGCCTTCTCTAGTTTCACCACAATGAACTACAGTGCGATCCATGGTGTGGGGCTGAAAGCTAATGCAGCCGGTTTGGCTGTACTTTTGTCGATTGCATGTTCGCACTCTGGTGGCGGATATTATTCACTAAATAGCGTACATCCGCTCTTGGTGACTAGGGTGGTTTGGCCACTTGTAGTGGGTCATTGCCACTGGTATCATAGTCTTGATGTACTGGAGAGTTCGAGACGCGGCCCGCGATTGACGGTTGACGCAATCGCCATGCAGAGGGGATAGTTCGTCAATGGCCATGCAGCGTGCAGCGCCGACCCTTGTTGCCGGAGACGTGGTTGGGGGGTGCCGTATTGAGCGGCCCATCGGCCACGGCGGGATGGGGGAAGTGTATCTGGCCGAGCAGCTCCACTTGCAGAAGCCGGTGGCGGTCAAGATTCTGCCTCCTGACTGGGGTAGGCCGGATCTGGTCCAACGGTTCTTCCGCGAGGCTCGGATCGGTGCGCGCATTGAACACCCTAACGTGGTGACGATCCACGACGTGGGCAACGAGCGAGGTTTGCACTACATTGTCATGCAGTTTGTCGAGGGTGTGGACCTCGCCGAATTGCTTCGTCAACAGGAAGGGCCTCTGCCCTGGCACTCTGCCGTGAAAATCATCCGCCTCGTGGCCAAGGGTCTGCACGCGGTCCACGCACAGGGATTGGTTCACCGGGACATTAAGCCGTCCAACATCATGTTGGCGAAGGACGGCAGGGTCCTGTTGATGGATTTCGGCCTGATTCATCAGGAGTCGGCGCCGGACATCACGCAAACGGGGTTCGTGGTGGGCACGGTTCCGTTCATGTCTCCAGAACAGTGCCAGGGGAAAAAACTGGATAGGCGCAGTGACATCTTTTCGCTGGGATGCACGCTGTACAATCTGTTGACGGCTCAAAAGCCTTTCGTTGGATCGAACGAGCAGATCGCCCTGCAAATCGGCAGCGGGAAAACTCCGCAGCCAGTTCACGCGGTTAACCCGGATGTCCCGGTTGCTGTTTCCACGGTGGTGGCCACGTCAATGGAACACCGTCCCGCCAAACGCTATCAGGACGCCGCGGCCTTTTCTAACGCGTTGGCGGAAGTCTCGCGTCTGTCGCCGACGTCGCGTCCTACTATCGATGATACGACGAGCTTCGAAGCCCCCGTTTCCCAAACACAAACCATCCCGGAACTGCAACTGCTGGACGCTTCGCCGACAGAAGACATCGAAGTCGTTCCGCTAATCAACAAGTACTGGCTCGTCGGATCTGGTGTAGTTGTTGCCGCACTACTGGTCGGGTTGCTGCTTAACCTGGGGATGCTCCAGTGGTCGCGCATGCATACACCCTCCAAGACCGTCGGCATGGTGAAGATCGAGGAAGGCTACGCTCAACTCGGTAACAGCGAGGCCAAGGTTAGGAGTGTCCTCAAAAACTACTTGACCAGTGCCGAAGTAGACAAGATGGCGAAGCTTATCACCAGAGAACCACATTCACGGGTGAAGGTCCCGGCGTTCTGGATCGACCAATACGAAGTGACGAACGCCGAGTATTCCGCTTTCCTCCAAGCAACCAATCGGCAATGGCCGAGTCATTGGAGTGGCACCGATCCGCCCTCGGGACAGGAAGACCATCCGGTCATGAATATACGCTACGAGGACGCTGAAGCCTACGCACATTGGGCAGGCAAGGAATTGCCAACCGAGGCGCAATGGATGCGCGCCTTTCGCGGTGATAGTGACCAGTTGTTTCCCTGGGGCGATCAGTATAACAAGGCATGGGCAAACGCCGGCGGTACCTTCTCGTCGACGACGCCGGTCGACGCCACCCCACGCGACCGTAGCCCCTTCGGCGTTTGTAATATGGTCGGCAATGTCGAAGAATTACTTCGCGGTATCAAGATAATCCAGGGCAATAACTTCCGCGTGTCGAAGGGCGCCACGTACAACACCCGCGGATGCGTATACGGGGTCGGTTCCATGCCGTTCTACTATGCCTTGGACATTTTACCTCGTGACGGTGTGGGGTTTCGGTGCGTAGTCGAGGTCCCGTAGATACCCAAGCTGGTAATCAAGACGCCATGGTATGCCATGAAGAAGAACCCTCAACGGTCGGCGAAGCTACTGCCAGGCGAGGAAATTCGAGGTTGTCGGGTCATTCGGCATCTGGCCATTCGGCATCTGGGCAGCGGCGGAATGGGGGAAGTTTATCTGGGCTGAACAGGTGGCACTCAAGAGACTGGTTGCCATGAAGATCCTTGCCTAGGAATACGCGGGCCAAGAACGCAAATGGCCCATGGCACGAACCTATTACAAGGCACTCCTCACGTGACGATGCCGCTCACGTGAGCAGCCGAAGGAGAAACTCGTAGATGGCCACTTCAGTAACGGTAATCTGCCCCGAGTGCAATAACCGCATGAGGGCATCTTCGGACTACATTGGTCGTAAGGGACGATGCCCCTCGTGCAAGGCGCTGGTCGAAATAACTGCCTCCGGCGACGGCGAGTCCATCGCCACAACCTATCCGGCCCGCGACCGCACCGAGGGCACGGTGGCCCCGGGTGGCCGGACTTCGACGGACGCGCCAGCCTGGCTATCCGGACTGCTCGGCGTATTAGTCACCCTGGGCTTGTACATGATCGTCTTCCTGCCCTTGAATATGTTGGAGATTCATATCGGGGCGTTGTTCGTCTCCCGTGGCTTCATTCCCTACATCATCGTGCTGGTGACCTGCTGGGGACTAGCAATGCTAGTATTGAAGTTCCTTCTAGTAAAACGACAGCAGAGTTACGCCGAGTTGGAACTTGAACTGATCCCGATAGAAATTGGCCTGCAAATCACTCCCTCCAACGTGGACCAATTCCTGAATCACCTGGGCAAGCTGCCAAGGGCGCAACGCGCTAGCATTCTGGGACGTCGGATCCAAGGAGCCCTGGAACACTTCAAGTCGCGTAACAACGTGCCGGAAGTGCAGGAGTATCTTTCCACGCAAGCCGAAATCGACGCCTCGGGCGTTGACTCCGGGTACACGCTACTACGCGTGTTCATCTGGGCGGTGCCAATTTTGGGTTTCATCGGTACCGTGATGGGAATCAGCGGCGCTGTTTCCGGCCTGTCCTCAACACTGGCCGGCGGCGGCGAAATCATGGACGGATTGGGGCAGGTCACCACGGGCCTGTCCACGGCGTTCGACACGACGTTGGTCGCCCTGGTCATGGCAATCCTCCTCTTGTTCCCAACTGAGTCGCTGCGAAAAACCGAATATGCCATGCTCGACCGGATCGAGGCATTTACAAATGAGTCGCTGTTGCGGCGAATGGCTGACGAGCATACCGGAACGGATAGCGACGAATTGCCGGATGTGGTCAAGTATGCTCTTGAATCGGCCTTCCAGGAACACCAAAGATGGTTGGCCCAATGGCAGGCTCAAGTTTCTGAACTCGGGCAGGTAATCGGCGCGGACTTCGAGCAGGCTGCCCAGCGAATCCAGCAAAAAGTCTTGGAGGATGACGGAGATCACGTCGCCAAGCTGTCCGAAGCAACTCGTATCTTGGGTGGTGTTTTTGAGAAGATGCAGGAAACAACCCTTTCCTGGCACCGGTCGGAAGAGCGCATGGCCGCGAAGTTCGAGGAGTTGTTCGGTGCCGCCAAGGACCTGGGTAGCTCCTTGGCCGAGTCAACTGAGTTCAACCGCGACCTGGCCAAACAACAGGCGGCGAAGATACCAGGTGTCACTCCGGACAACGTTACGCTGGTTGAGCCCGTGCCGGTACAGGAACTAGACCCCGCTGATTCCCCGCCTACGAAACGCAATAGTGGTGGTATCTTCGGCATCTTCCGACAGCTCCGCTAGTAGCGTGGTCCCTTCGCCAGAAAGGGAGTTTCTCCCATGAGCCGTCGCCCGCAAGCCAAGACGGAAATTAATATGTTTCCGTTCCTCAGCGTGCTGTGCAGCGTTATCGGCGTGCCCTAGCAAATGTTTTTCCAAACGTGGCCTACGTGGCCTGTATCGATCTCCTGCCCGGCTGCGGACAAGAGGTGACCGCTCAGTTTGTGGGCGTGAAAGACGTGGTAAGCTATTGTTCCGCGAAATCCGCGGGCATGGGCGCCACGAAGTTCAGCCTCCACATTCTGAACGAGGTCTACCATACGCAGCAACTGGCATTCTACGGCACCGACGCGGAACTGCCGGATACCCAGAGTGTGCGCGGCGGAGAGATGAGTTCCTGCATATGTGCTCCCCTTTGGCGCCGGAACGAGATTAGCGGGTTCTTGCATATGCACACGCTTTCTGGCCTTGGCCGGCCCTTTGCAAGGCGCGACGCTCAATTGTTCTGGCTGCTGGCCAACATCTCGTCGCAATATCTGAATCGCGCCGCCGATGCCAAGCAGCGGTCCACGATGCGCGCCGCCGCCGCCGCGGGACTCGCGGTAAGCGGCCTCGCACATGATTCGCAATCGATTCTGAGGACACTCGGGCTCAATATGGAGGGTGTGGAGAAGACCAATCCCGAGATCATGGCGAACGCTTGTTGGAAGGACGTAAAAGAAGACTTGGAACTTCTGCGGTTTATCTCCCGCGATGCCATAGAACGTCTTGAAACAGCGACGGGGGAGTTGGTAATGCGGTCCGTGCAACTGCATCCGATCGTGGAGGAAATCATACAACGATGCAGTGACTATTTTTTGGATCACGCCGATCGGTCACGTGTACGCGTGGTCAACGCATGCGATAAATCACACCGCGCAATGGTCGATCCACAAGGCCTAAAGCAGGTGCTGATGAATTGCGTCAAGAACTCCCTGCTTGCGCTGAAGAAATCCGACAATGGACACCGCGATCAAAGCGATTACGGAGAGATAAAGGTGTTTTCATGTCGCGATTCCGAGATGCCGGACGACTATTGCCTGGTGAGTGTTTGCGATAGCGCTGGTGGCATTTCGGAGAAGGTGCTGCAACAACTGGGCGAGCCGTTTGTTACCACGGAACAAACCAAGCGGTTGGGCTTGGGTATGTACATCGCGATGGAAATCGTCGAGCGAATGGGCGGCCAAATTCGAATTGCCAGTTCAACCAAACCGGCGGGGCAGTACCCGACCGGTACGGTCCTTTCGCTCTGCTTGCCAATCAGCAGCCAAGCCCCCAAGCCAGTTGCGATCAAGAAACAACGTTTCGTCCTGGTGGCGGACTACGCCGCGTATCGATCGCATATCGAAGGGTTACCTTAGTGGGAAAGAAATCTATGTCTACTATCAAGCACACCGTTCTTCATGCCGACGACGTGGCTCGATGGCAGCGACACGTTCAGAACGTCCTTTCAGACTTCTGTGATGTGAAATGCGCCAACGACTACGACTCGATGCTGTCCGAATTGGAAAGAGGCCAGTACGATTTGCTGATCCTCGATAACCTAATGCCCGGCACGGGCCCGTTGGACGATGCATGTTCCGCTTGTGCCCATATTCGCAAGCAATACCCCGATCTTCTGGTCATCGTCTATACGGGAGCCTGGCAGGATAACGACGTGAATCGAGACGAACTGGAGCAGAAACTCGGTAGACAGGTGGTTTTCAAGGACGTTCGCGATCGACAGAAGGATGATCTGCGGGCCCAGGTGAGCAAAGCCCTGGAGTCCGGCACGTAGAAGATCAACCGTTTCGGGACATGAATGGCGGAAGGACCTGTAATTGGACTCTTGCAATCTGGTCCCCTCTCCCTTTGGGAGAGGGTTAGGGTGAGGGCGATTGGCCGAGAAACGCTTTGCCTCGTTTGCGTGTCTCTGCTAAACCCTCACCCCCTGCCCCTCTCCCAAAGGGAGAGGGGAGATCAGATCTGTATTTTGCAAAAGTCCAGATGTAATTGTGCCGGAGAAAGCAACGTATCAATTAGTAGTCGGGCACACAGTGTAAGTCGTGTCGGCGAAGATCGCGATTTTCGAGACGGTGCGGGGCTGCCTGGACAGGAATCATCGCCGCGGGTTGGGCTGCCCATGCGGCAGTGAGGGAGGGTTGGTGCGTGTGCGTGTCTGAATAGTAGACACATGAATCGATATGCGGCTGTTCGTAGTGACCGCATTCATGCGGTTGTTCGGCTCTTGGCATTGTTCGGCCCAATGATCACGACACTACGAACGATTCATGCGTCTGCTCTGAAGGCCTTTGGGTCCATTGCAAGATGATAACGGGGGACGCGGGTGGACTGCAATATTCAGAGATGGCTGGAGTCGGGTGCTGATCCATCCGATCTGTACGAACTGCTCGGTGCTTTGCGGTTCGACCCGGACCGAGAGAAGCTTCTAGCGCGGACGAAGGCTCTTGGTCGCGAGGCCATGCACCTGCAAAACCATCCCGATAGTGGAAAAGCACGCCGGGCTGTTCAGTTGCAGATGGAGTTGGGACGGGCAGGAGATGTCTTCTCGCATCAAGAAAAACTACGCGAATATGCCCTGGAGTTGCTGCGGACCATCCAGCGGTCATTCCATAGCGCCCAGGCGGGTGAGGAGTGGGACAAGAGTCAGGTGTTGACGTGGGTTGAGCAGGAACATCGCGTACATGCCGGGCGGACAAGTGCGGTTGCCGAGGCTCTGTTGTCGGCGACGCCCGAGACGTCCATTGCTAAGTTTGCCGACACGGTAGCCTCTCTGGAATGCAAGTCGGAGAAGCCGGCAAGGACGGCATTCAACGTGTTCTCCAAGGGGCCGTCCTTGCCAGGCGACAGCGGACAGTCGGCCGCGCACGGCAAGCTCGGCGAAAGGAAGCACCGCGCAAGGCGAGTGGGAGAACCCGCGCTAGAAAAGCGGGGCCGGCAGGTGTCTAACTCCGACGAATACCCGTTGCACGAAGGGATGGGGCAACCGCCGCGTGACGGGGCGATGTCGGCCGAGGCCTACATCCCGGCGGTCTGCCCCTTGTGTCACACGCGACTGTACGCCGCCGCCGACCAGGTAGGGCGCAAGATGGTCTGCCCCGACTGCCGCCGGCCGTTCCTGGTTCCGGCGCCACCGCCCGTTAGGGCGAAAGTGGCTGTCGAACTCGACGAGGGCATGTTGTATGAGGTTCGCGAGCCGGTCGCCAGTAAAACGGAAGATACGAATCGCCCACGGCCCCTCGTGCCAGGGCTGCGTAAGCTCGCCGAGTCGGATGAAGCGATGCCGCCCGAACGGCCAGACCGCCTTCCGGGCCTCGAAAG
>Ga0255418_1008_pt1 | contig 13536 bp, 10 predicted proteins | sample ANMaggSeSYBR01C5_FD_182673 | JGI IMG/M metagenome (GOLD analysis project Ga0255418, IMG submission 182673) | Sediment cell enrichment communities from methane seep in Santa Monica Basin, California, United Staets - ANME aggregate JGI... | ecosystem: Environmental > Aquatic > Marine > Cold seeps >...
GAATTGACATTGTAGGCACTGGGGATTGTCTTCATAGTGGGTGGATGAGGGAGATAAAAACCTGTAATGTGGTTGATGATGGTACTTTCGAACTTAACGGAACACGTTTTATTCTCAGCACCGAAATTGAAACTAAAAATCGCGTTCATCATCTGTTATATTTTCCAAGTTTTTCTTCTGTTGAAGAGTTTAAAAGAATAATAAAACATTTTTCCAAGAACCTTGAGATCGATGGCAGACCGAATGTAAATATGGGTGGCGAAGAACTTGCATCTATTGCTAGAGAGGTTGATGCTCTTATTGGTCCCGCTCATGCTTTCACGCCATGGACTGGTATTTACGCTCATTATGGCTCTCTAGGGGAATGCTATGGTGACCTTGCTGATTATGTTTCGTTTGTTGAGTTAGGGCTAAGCGCTGATTCGGATTATGCTGACAAAATACAGGAATTGCACAGGCTGACATTTTTGACAAACTCGGATAGCCATAGTCCTCATCCGGTGAGATTTGCACGGGAGTTTACTAGGTTTGAGGTAAGGGATGTCACCTTTGACGAAATTAAAAAAGCAATTTTACGAGCCGGTGGAAATAAACCAGTTTTAAATGTTGGTTTGCCACCGCAAGAAGGAAAATATAACGAATCTGCATGTGTCTCTTGTCATACTCATTATACACTTGAGGAAGCTCTGCAGAGAAATTGGAAATGCAGTTGTGGAAAACGGATAAAGAAGGGAGTAAAGGATAAAATTACTGAGCAGGCCACTTTTGCCAAACCACAACATCCAGATCATAGACCTCCATATGTTCATCTTATTCCCTTGTCTGAAATTATTACAAAGGCTGTAGGTCAACGCAACCCATTTACAGAGATGACATCAAACAGATGGGGTGAACTGGTATCTGAATTTGGAAGTGAGATAAATATACTACTTGATGTAGATGTCAGTGACATAGCAAAGGTTACCGTTCCTGCGGTTACTGAGGCAATACAGGCTTTTCGTGAGGGTAAGGCTGTTATTAACCCTGGTGGGGGAGGAAAATACGGGACCATAGAGTTTCCTTTTGAGGGAGATATGCTTACTGTATCTCTAGCTCATGAAGAGGAATAAATGGACATTCTTGAATGTCTGGATGAATGTGATCTTTGAGATGATGGGTAAATATGGACAACCTCTTTCTATGAAACTGATAAAAATCTCGTGCTGATGGTACGAATATCTATGTTTTTTTTGAAAAAATCATCTCAAACAATGTTTAAGTATACGAAATCTATCGAGTTTTGGTAAACATGGAAGATATCACGATATTGGAATATAAAAAGATAGATCTTTCGGATTCGATGCTTGTAGTTGCATTTCCGACGGTGGGATTGATTAGCTCCATAGCAGGGCGTTTTATCATCGACTCGTTAAAACTTAACGAGATCGGATCGATTGTCTCAAAACATTTCATGCCAGCCACGGTGATACATAATTCGAACCCTTCTCCCCCTGTGAGAATATATGCTGGAAAGAAGATGTGTGGACCTGATAACTCTTGTGAACAACTTGCTGTGATAATTTCTGAGTTTATGCCCCCATTGGATATTATAAAACCGTTAGTCGATAAAATCTTTGATTGGTCAGAGGAAAAAAATTGCAAAGTGATTATGGCATTAGAGGGAACACATGCAACGGGTGAAAGAAATAAAAAGAATTTACAAGTGTATGGTGTGGGTAGCACTCCTTTAATGAAGCATGTCCTTAAAAAGTACAATATTAAACAAACACAGGAAGGAATGATCGCTGGTGTCACTGGCGTCCTTCTCTATAGCGGTGCTCTTATGAATCGGGATGTTATCTGTCTATTGTCAGAGGCACATGCATCGTATCCAGATTCAAGAGCTGCAGGAAATCTATTAGAAAAATTAGATATACTCCTTCCAGGGATAAAAATCGATCCTGCGCCCCTTTATGAGGCAGCAGAGGGGATAGAGAAAGACATAAGACAATTCATGAAACAATCAAAACCAACGGCTCCGGCAATACCTCCAATTCCATCTTCGATGTATGGCTAGAAAATGGCACTGTTGTAATTTGTAGAAACAATCCCTGCGGTCATGCAGGTAATATTGTAATCGATTTTGTTGTAGTTCTCTGAAAAATATCTCTTCTTTTTTTCAGGGAAAATTGCATTCCTAAAGTTTATATTGTTTAAAAATATAGGGAGTGAATGAAAGTGGGGTAATATATGACCGTAGGTTTCGTACTAATAAAAGTTGAACCTGGACACGAATTTTGGATATACCGAAAACTTTCTGATGTAACAGCTGTAAAGGAGGTATATCCTCTCTTTGGTGAATATGATTTTATTGTTAAAATAGTTGCAGAGAATTTTGAAATTATTGGGGATATATTGTCAAATAAGATTAGAACGATAGCTGGTGTAAAGGATACTGAAACGCTAGCAGAAATGGATACATTTAACGTGTGAACGAAAATGAAAGTATTATGTTGCTATTGTAGAAAAGAATTTGATTGGAATAGTGAGGATATATTTGTACAACCGTCTGGTGCTGGTATCGTGTTTCGATGCAGAGATTGCTTGAAAGACACCAGAGCTTATAAAAAAGATAAGATTACACTGCAAAAATGAGCAAATCGACTGTTAACAATTGATACGAAAGACAGATGTTTTGCGTATAACTTCACTTTTTGTAGAAGGAAAAAAGTGGAGAGAGTTTTTTGTAGACTATTATAGCCTCAGTATTTGTTGTAGCAGTGGGAACAGATTTGGATGATTCTCTAGGATACTAAAGAACGGTGTACTGATTGCTTTATTCTTCGGCATACTGACTTCAAGTGTTCCCCAGTCAGATTCACCACCGAACCCATCCCTGGCTTTGGCTTTTATTGTATAGGTTCCTCTTATTAAGTAAATATGTTTTATAAATACGGTTTCACCGGATGCACATTCATCCATTTTATAATTACCTTCTCCACCGCCAGACCAATCAGCAATTGCACCATCTCCCCAATCTACGTAAAAAGAAACAGGATTTTTATCAGGGTCAATTGTGGAGAATCTGTAATAATATTCTCTTCTTGGTTTTCCATTGGTTACACCTGCTATAGATGGGGATCCGGGTGGTTCGTTAGAATCAATGGGCCCAAAAGCATGAAGATAGCCAACCGATTCTATATGCCCTTCATCAATCATTTTATCAGATGATGACCCGATATAAACAGTGCCATCTTCTGCAATTGATGGAGATGAATATATCCAATTATTAGCAATCAGTTTACGCCATTTCTCTGTACCGTCAGTGTTCACTGCAAGAATTTCACCACCGTATAAGCTATCAATAGTGGTTCCAACATAAATAGTACCATCGGCAGAAATAGCAGGAGACGAAAAGCTTATATGCCTATCGACCCCCAGATCAAAACTCCATCTAAGCGTCCCATCTGGATAGATTGCATAGAGTTTATCAGTTCCAACATAAATTGTTCCATCAATCGCAATTGATGGATTTCCACTTGTACCCCATTCAGTATAAAATTTCCATTTCATAGTACCATTAGGATACAAAGCATACAAGTAATCATCATATGAACCAATGTAGATAGTTCCATCATCTGCTATTGAGGGAGAACCGATTATATTATCTCCTGTTTTAAATCGCCAACGCAAGGTACCATTAGGATACAAAGCATACAAGTAATCATCATATGAACCAATGTAGATAGTTCCATCATCTGCTACTGCAGGAGAAGAAGAGACAGCATATCCGGTCTGATAACGCCATTTCTCCGTCCCATCTGGGTTAACAGCAAATATTTTACCACCCTTTCCTCCTGTCCACAATGTTCCAAAATATATTGTTCCATTCTCAGCTATTGCAGGGGAAGAACCAATAGTAGCACCAGTACCAAACATCCATTTTAAACTCCCATCAGGGTTGATTGCATACAGATAACGATCCCAACAGCCTACATAGATAGTACCATTCTCATCTATCGCGGGAGATGAATGAGAAAGGTCACCACCTAATTTGCATCTCCATTTTTTGGTTCCATCTGGATAAACAGCATAAAAGTAACGATTAAATGAGCCAGTATAGATGATGCCATCCCCATCGATCACAGGAGTATCAAATACCCAACCATTTGTCTTATACCGCCATTTCTCAGTACCGGGATTACTAGCGGTACTGTACAGGCTGCGGCCAGTGTGATGAAGGTCGTGGCAGATTATCGGCCAAGGTGAATCCATTGGGGCAGTAGCAACTGTTTTCGGTGATTCTTTAGATACGGCTATTTCTTGCGGTTCAGCAGCATCATAGTTTATAGGAAATCGTTCCATTTGACTCGATGCTTTGTTAGAATCGCAGCCATCGCAACAGATAACATTCAAATCATCTAGTTCACACGGTGTTTCAACATTATATCCGATTACCATCGTTGTAGTTGACGAAACAATAAAAAGGAATACGATTCCAATTGCTAAACTAATTTTTATATGTTCGTTCTTAATTTTAAATCCCCTATATTTTAGGTCTGTTACACTTATAAAACTTTTCCATAAGCTTTTTTAGAAAAAATTGCAGATATGCCTAGTGCGCATATCCGCTAAAACGCAATGATTCTTTTCAGTACTCAAGATCTTCATCACTGCCAAATAAGGCTCAGCAAGGGTTCGATCATCACAAGAGATATAAACTGTTTAATCGCATATAATAGTTCTGTTCATCCCATAATGCTCCAGATAGCGTTTTTCCAGATATTTCTTAGAGTGTTTATATCTAAATTTATCAATTCATTTTCCCCTTCGTTGATGATCAATTTCTTTCCTTTGGTTTCCCCTATTTTGATAAACGGCACATCTTCTTTTTTTAGTGTTTCCTCAAAATCTTTTTTGCTTTGTTTTTTGACTTCTAAAACCCATCTGGTATTTGATTCTGAAAAAAGCTTGAAATCAGATCGTAAATTTCCGCTTACATTTGATAAATCTACAACGGTGCCAATGTCTCCGCCTATTATCATTTCTGATAAACATACGCCAATACCGCCTTCACTAACATCGTGACAAGAGGCAATATATTCTTTACTGATCGCAGAGAGTATGCCTTTCATGCATTTCTTAAGAATTTTCGTATCTGTTTTTGGAACATCTCCGCCTTCGATTCCCATGATCTTATAGTATTCAGATCCACCCATTTCTTTCTCAGTTTGTTTTCCTACTAGGTAGATTGGATTTCCCTCTTCTTTGAAATCAGAGGTTATACATTTTCTAATATCTGGGGCAATACCAACCCCAAATAATTCAGGAGTTGGTGGAACAGCTGTTTTTACAGACTCATTATAAAAGCTTACATTTCCAGATACAAATGGCAACTTAAGCTCCCTGGCCATATTTCCAAGTCCTCTGCATGCTTCATAAAACTCTCCCATACGTTCTGGTTTCTCAGGGTTTCCAAAATTAAGGCAATCTAATAGTGAATCGGGTTTAGAACCAACCGCCACGAGATTACGACATACTTCATCAACCGCTGAACATGCGCCCCAGTAAGGGTCACGTTCCATAAAACGAGGGTTTATATCAGCAGTTACTGCAAGGCCTTTAAATGAATTCTCCAGGGGTTTTAATACAGTTGCATCACCATGTGATTCAGCATTGATTTTACCTTGAAGTGGTTTAATCACTGTATTACCACGCACTTCGTGATCATACTGTCGGATTACCCATTCTTTTGAACAAATATTATGGGATGCAAGGAGTTTCTTCAAACTGTCATTTGAATCAGGCATTGTAAAACTCTTCTCAGTTTTCTTATGTTTTTCTGTATCTATTGGGGCAAATGGCCTGGTACAACTGTCATAAACTGGACCACCAGTTAAGAAGTCTAAATCCATCTCGAGGATTTTTTCACCTTTATAGAAAACACGTGTTATTTTTTCCTTTATTACTTTTCCGACAGGAGCTGCAGTAACATCCCATTGTTTGCATATATGAAGCACCTTATCCACATTTTCAGGTTTTACAAGAAACATCATGCGCTCCTGACTTTCTGACACCCAAATCTCCCATGGGTGCAATCCCCCCTCCTTCAGAGGAATGTCATCAAGATGGATTTCAGCTCCAAAACCTGCATCATATGCTAGTTCTCCGCAGACGCATGAAAGACCCCCTCCTCCAAAATCTTTTAAACCTTCCAATAGTCCTTTTCTGTTACATTCAAGTGTTGTATGAATAACAGGTTCTTTGGTGATAGGGTCCCCAACTTGTACGGCAGATCTGCTGCTCTCCTCGCTTTCGTCTGTGAGTTCTGCTGATGCAAATGTTACGCCATGTATCCCATCTCTTCCAGTCCTTCCACCTACGTATACATATACATTTCCAGGAGCTTTTGCTCTGCTGTGGATCATCTCCTCTTTTTTCATGATTCCGATGCAGCCTACGTTGACAAGGCAATTGCCAGTATAGCCCTCATGAAAATACACTTGACCAGACAATGTAGGAATACCGATACGGTTTCCATAATCTCGTATCCCATCAACAACGCCTTTAAACAGATATACAGGATGCTTCACTCCTTTTGGAAGTTTGTCAAATGTAGTATCCAATGGACCAAAAAATAATGGATCAATGTATGCGATTGGTTGAGCTCCCATGCAGACGATATCTCGAACTATGCCTCCAACACCAGTTGCAGCACCCCCATATGGCTCAATTGCAGATGGGTGGTTATGGGATTCTAAAGCAGCGCAATAGTAATGATCGTCATCAAATTCTATGACTCCTGCATCTTCACGGGTAATTATTTTATCCTCTTCGATACCATATATATGCTGTTTTAATGGAATTTTGGAGGATTTATAACAACAATGCTCAGACCATGCCTGTCCAAGTGCCTGTAGTTCAATGTCGGTTGGATTTCTATTTTTATTTTTAAAATACTCTTTAATCCTTTTCATCTCCTCTCCAGAAATGGCGAGCCCCATCCTATCACTTATCTCTTTTAGATTTTTATCAGATGCAGAGAAAAGATCTATTTCATAAAAATCAAAAGAAACCTTCTTTTTTTTAAATAAACTGTCTAAATCCATCATACTCCCCCTGTGATATTATTTTTCTTCGATTTCTATTTCATATGTGTGAATAACTGGATTTGTTAGTAATCGTTGGCACATTTGTTCAACATCTTTTTTTACATCACTTTTGTTTTTTCTGTCTATCAAAAGATCGAAAGTTCTGATTGTTTTAGCATCCTTTACAGTTTCAAAACCAAGTAGATGCAGTGCCTTAAGAGTATTAACTCCTTCTGGATCTGAAATGCCTTTTTTTAGTCTTACGGTTACTTTAGCTTCAAACATTGTAATCTGTGTGGAAAATCAGATGATCCGTTGATTAAGTTATCGCTTTTCAAAATCTTTCCAAAATCTCTCTAATTTCCTTCTGAAAGTCTTCGACATTCCCCTCATTTAAAACCATGATATCAGCAGATGCGATGACCCTACCCAGTCCCCAGCCTAGTTCCCTTTTATCACGTTCTTTTATTTTTTGCAGATCTTTACTGTCATCCTCTCTATTTCGAGTTAAAGCCCTTTTTTGCCGAGTTTTATCAGAAGCTTCAACAGCAACAACAACAAAATTTCCTTCCAAATATCTTTTAAAAAGATCTATTTCCTCAACATTGCGAATTCCATCGATAACGATAAAATTCATATTTTTTACAGATTTTATTTTTTCAAGTGTTCTTCTTGCCCAAATGTCTTTTCCGTGTTCTTCGCGCATTTGACTAGCAATAGTTCCTACGTTTTTATCACTCAGTTCTAGTTTCCGGTTTTTGACTTCTTCCCAGATCATATCTCCCATTCTGATTACGGGAATGTCCATTTCTTTTGCAATTTTTACTGCTTCTGATTTTCCTGAAAAAGGCATACCTGCAAATGCTAGCACCCGCATCTTTGCACAACATCCTGAAATATAAATAAATGCAGGGGGAGCGATTCGAACGCTCGAAGACCTACGTCACAGGGTCCTAAGCCCTGCCCCTTTGACCGCTCGGGTACCCCTGCAATTTGGAAACCACTAATATACCCACCACTCAAAAATCTTTTTGAAGAAAGTTTGCTTTTCCTGTTTTTATAATGTCTACCTGTTTTTCACTGAAATCAGTTTCTGTTCACCATATTTTGCATAGCATTTGGAACAGAATTCTCGCGCGATAAGGGAATGAAGATGTTCCTTTACCCCTTCTTCGAGGTGATATGCATCACCGGCGATGATCTCACTTCTGCAGTTAGTACAAACTCTTGGAAATTTTGCAACTTTTTTTATCAGATGTGTTTCAATTTCCGCCATTTAATCTCCCCATATCTCTATTTACTGTGCGTTTATAATGTTTTTCTTAAACATGCCATCAAAACATGTTGATCGCAGTCCTTTGCATTGCATCCTGAATCAACAAACTTTATAAGTTAAGTATCATTACGAGAAATTCTGTAATTGTAGATTTGTTATAGCGGGGTGGGGTAGCCAGGAGATCCCGACGGGCCCATAACCCGTAGATCAGTGGTTCAAATCCACTCCCCGCTACTACTCTTTTTTAGAAAATGGGTTAGGGGTGGTTTTTAATAAAAAAAGTTTGTTTTGGGTTTTGGTGACGAAAAAACCATTTCGGCTTTGGGAGATAGATTTCTTACGTGGCATAGCAGTTGTCATGATGATTGTTTTCCATATTTTTTATGATTTAAACTTTTTCAGCATTTATAAAATAGACTTGCATTCAGGTCTTTTTCCTTTATTTTTATATCCGATTGGAACCACTTTCCTTCTGCTAGTCGGAATTTCACTATCTTTAAGTTACTCAGGAATTGAAGACAATGAAAATAAAAAACAGTTGCAGTTGAAATTTATATTGAGAGGATCAAAGATTTTTGGATTGGGGCTTTTGATAACTCTTGTAACATGGATTTATCTCCCGGATGGCTTTGTTGTATTTGGAATATTGCATTGTATCGGACTATCGATTATTCTTGCGTATCCCTTTTTGCAGTTTAAAATAAGGAATTTGATTATTGGTGTTTTGCTAGTTTCTGTGGGTGTATATCTAAAAACATTGACTTTTGATTTCGGCTGGTTGCTCTGGTTGGGATTTAGACCATCTCAATTCTACACAGTCGATTATTTCCCGATTTTGCCATGGTTTGGAGTTGTATTAATTGGTATATTTATTGGTAATACTTTGTATCCTGCTCATAAACGCAGGTTTAATCTAAAGGATATATCTCAAATCAGATTTGTTAAGCTCTTTTGTTTTTTAGGGCGACATTCGTTGATAATTTATTGCTTACATCAACCGATAATAATTTTACTAATACACCTTTTTTTGTTGTAATGTGCACTTGAAAATTAACAATCTTTACTCTTCAAGAAAGACTTGTTTGCAAATCACGGTTCCGATAAGAAAAACAGAACTCAGAATTTCAAACCTAATTTTGGTGCTTCAACTCCACTTCCTTTCTCAATTCTACCAACGACTTTGACGTTTGCAGATGAATGTTTTTCAAGGATGCTTATGGACTTTTCAACGTCTTTTTCTGAGACAATGATTGCAAGGCCCATGCCCATGTTAAATGTTTGATACATTTCTTTATCTTCTATGTTTCCATATTTTTGAAGGAATGTATAAATTGGCTGCGGTTCGAATGGCTCATCAATAACAAATTTTACGTTTTTGTTTAGTCGTGGGAGATTTCTCAGTCCGCCACCAGTTATATGTGATACTCCGTGAACGTCTACGTTTTTCAAGAGTTCTACTGTTTCTTTTACATAGATATTTGTTGGTGTAAGTAATACTTCTCCAATTGTTTCATCTGGGTAAAATCCATCGGGGAATTTGTCGGTGTAAGAGAGGTTAGAATGTTGGATAACTTTTCTTGCAAGTGTATATCCATTTGAGTGAATGCCACTGCTTGCAATTCCAATGATGGCATCGCCTGGAACTATTGTTTCACCTGTAACTATATCATTCTTTTTTACATATGCAAGGCATGTTCCTGCTAAATCAAAACCGTTGATGACTTCGGGAAGTGATGCTGTTTCTCCACCAATAATTGAAATGTTGGATATTTCTGCACCTTTTGCAAGGCCTTTTCCAATTTCTTTTGTTATCTCTGGCTTTGGATCATCTATTGCTAAGTAATCAACAAATGCAAGAGGCTCTGCTCCTACACATATAGCATCATTTACGTTCATTGCAATACAATCAATACCTACTGTGTCCCATTTTTTAAGTTCAGATGCAATTTCTACTTTACTTCCGACACCATCAGTACACAACACAAGTGCATATTCGCCAAATTCTATCATTCCTGCATAATGTCCACCAAGGGGTTTACCAACTCCCTTTCTCTGTGATTTGATACTTGAAAGAATTCCTTTTATTGCCAGTTCTTCCTTCTCAATGTCAACTCCACTTTCTGCATATGTCATCTTCTTCAAAGTATCGCCCCGTTTTCTACTTGCGAAATCATGAGTGTTGTGATAAACTTTTTGAATGGAACTGCCCTTGCAGACTATTGTGAAAAAACTTTCAGACTTGGGGGAGCGAAAAGCCATACGTCTTATTTCAAATATTTTATCTAAGGGAGATGAGGCAGTTGGAATTGGTGATGACTGCGCTGCTTTAGATTTTGGGGAAGAATATTTACTCATCTCTACAGATATGATTTCCAAAAAAACTCATGTTCCTGAAATAATGACGCCATGGCAGATTGGATGGTTTGTTGTTGCGATCAATCTCAGCGACATAGCCGCCAAAGGGGGAAAACCATTAGGGTTGGTTTTATCATTGGGTTTACCTGGAGATACTTCTGATTCATTTCTCGAGGAGTTGACAAGAGGTGCAGACGAGTGTGCAACCACCTATGGAACATCGATAATTGGGGGAGATACTAAAGAAAATCCAAGTGTAACTATCTGTGGAACCGTGTTTGGCACTGTTAAAAAAGATGAGTTCATGAGTCGTAAGGGGACAAAACCAGGAGATATTGTAGCTATTACAGGGACGCTTGGTAAGGCCGGTGCGGGATACTATGCAATTCAATCCAGTATAGAAAACGATGAAATTTTAAAGGGATTATTGGAGCCAAAGCCAAAAATAAATGAGGGGATGGCTCTGGCTAGAGAAAAAGTTGTAAGTTCATGTATGGATATCTCAGATGGGCTGTCTTCATCACTTTACCAGTTGCAGGAGTTAAATAATGTCGGTTTTGAAATAGCGAAGGAAAAAATCCCATTATCGCAGATGTTGCTTAAACTTGCTGAAAAAACTGAAAATCTGGATGTTTACAAATATTGTCTTCATTTTGGAGGCGACTATGAACTTTTATTAACCATTCCACCTAGTGAATTCGAAAAGGCGCAAAGAAGTGTAGAAAAAACAGGCAGCTATCTTGCAAATATTGGACAGGTTACAAAGGGTAATGAGGTATGCATTGTAGATGGTAGTATTAAAAAAATATTGCCAAACGAGGGTTACGAGCATTTTAGATGAGGGATTTTGTCAAACTAATGTGATTTTTTTTAACATTTTTATGATAAGGTTTGTTCAATAAGGTTTTTAAAGTAGAAACAAGAGATATTGTGGATGGTATACCATGGATAAGAATGTCATTGTATTGTTAATATTTGTTTCAGTGACATTGTCGTTGTTTTCTGGGTGCATTGAAGAAGAAGGTGGCAATGAAAAACCCTTAGTTGAGATAACCTATCCTCATGATGGGATGATTGTTTCTGGCCTAGTTATGATAAGCGGTGTGGCTTCTGATTCAGATGGCAAGGATGCAATAAAAAGAGTAGAGGTTATGGTTAATGGTAGCGAGTGGGACGATGCTGAAGGTACTACAAAATGGAGTTATGATTGGAGGGCCTACGAGATTGACGATGGCACTTATAGCATACGTGTGCGTTCTTGGGATGGCATTGATTACTCAGAATCTGAGGAGATAAATATAGTTATAGATAACCCAGATGCCATGGAATCTGGCGATCACAAATGGGCGATTTTTATTGCAGCTGCTAATTTCCCAGAAAGTAATGAGAGTAAGCTTGGGAATGGTGGACTGAATTTGGCAGAAGATATGGCTGCATATCTTATAGAAAATTGCGGGTACTCGACGTCTAATATGATTATCCTTTTTGATGATGGATGGATACGTATGGATAATGGCTATGGTGCTCGTGTGGAAACTTTGCAGGAGCGAAATCACAAGTATGATATATCCTACGGTGGAGCCACGATAAGAAACGTAGAGACAAGTATCGAATATATGGTTGAAGAGGCTAACAAATTTGGCGATAGTGAGGTTTTCATTTGGTTTTTTGGTCATGGTCACGGTGACGAGAATGATCTTTTAACTGGTGGTAAATTTCTGGAAAGCAGCTCAGTTTTTCTATGGGATGATACAATTACAGATGATGAATTTGGCGATCTTTTATCTGGTTTAAAATCGCAGAAGACATGTGTCATTGTTGATGCTTGTTTCAGTGGCGGTTTTGCTGATAAGGCCATATATAATTTCCCAACGTTTTTCCTATTGCGGTCAGGTATTCCAGATTCTGGCAGAGTCGTACTGTCCGGTGCTAGTAAATTTAGATTGGGGTATGCAAGTACTACACGTGGGCCACTGTTTTCTCTTCTCTGGTTTGAAGGTCTTACAACAGAGGATGCTGATGGTTTTAGACCAGGAATCCTGGATTTTGGTAGGCCGACGAATTTCAAATTTTTCAAGGATGGAAAAGTTTCTGTTGAGGAGGCATTTTATTACGCTCGCTATATGTTGAAAACAGACGAGGAGTTTGAGGATTTTAAAAATATGGAACCGCAGATTAACGATCGATATCCGCGTAGTGGTCTGTTGCGTAGTCTAACTGGAATGTTGCTTGGGTGATAAGATTAATAAACCCGTGTTTTGTATTAAAATCTTGTAATGAAGAGAGATGCTCGGTTTTGGAAGAAGGTTGGAGATAAAAAAGTTCAATGTACTCTTTGTTCCCATAACTGTGAAATAGATGCGGGGATGCTTGGAATATGCAGGGTACGTAAAAATGAAGATGGGAAATTATACACGCTAATATATGGCTCCTGTTCATCCATGGCTGCAGATCCTATAGAAAAGAAGCCATTGTATCACTTTTATCCTGGTACAAATGTGTTTTCACTTGGGACTGTTGGGTGCAATTTTAAATGCAAACATTGTCAAAATTCCAGTATTTCTGCAGCGATGCCAGATTATTCACACCTTAGAAATATTACGCCAGAGCAACCCATTGAACTTGCCCGGGAGCAGACCTGTCAAGGGATTGCTTGGACATACAATGAGCCGACTATTTGGCATGAGTTTTCCTTTAATTCTGCAAAACTAGCGAAAAAAGCAGGCTTATATACGGTTTACGTCAGCAATGGATACATTAATGAAGATCCTTTGAGGGAGATTTCTCCTTTCTTAGATGCAATTAATGTTGACGTTAAGGCGTTTGATGACGGTT
>Ga0255418_1006_pt3 | contig 13226 bp, 18 predicted proteins | sample ANMaggSeSYBR01C5_FD_182673 | JGI IMG/M metagenome (GOLD analysis project Ga0255418, IMG submission 182673) | Sediment cell enrichment communities from methane seep in Santa Monica Basin, California, United Staets - ANME aggregate JGI... | ecosystem: Environmental > Aquatic > Marine > Cold seeps >...
GCTTTTTCGAGCGATCCGATCCGCTTGCGGTGCTGCTGAGAAGCCGCCCGCACTATCTTCACCTTTGGAAACAAGCGGGCCAAGTGACGCCGAGGGCAAGTGCCACTTGCCTTCCGCAAACTGAACACATATCTTTGCCAAGTCATGAGGTTGCACAAAATGAAGGAATTTCTCCAGAAGAAGGGCGAAACCGTCGTCGTCAATGGCGACATTTATGTGAGGGTTCTTGAAATCCATGACGACGAGGTAGTGCTGGCAGTCGATGCCCCGGAGTGGATCGAGGTTGGGCGGAAGGAACTGCTTGAGAAAATGGAAGGTTGCATCCCGCTCTTGCCCCGGTAGGCTTCTGTATGCTGGTTGGAGAATGCCGTACTGCCACTGACGACCGTTGACCGAGGAGACGAAACATCAGTTGGCGTCCCGGACACTTGTGGCCGATATCAGATCACTTGGGCCGGTCCTGCATCTTGAACTACTACTTTGATTTGCTGCACGCAGGACCGGCCCTTTTTCTTCACTCCAAAGCCAAGCCACGATTGGACGTTTCTGCTCCACCGGCCATCTTCGTAATGCCTGCACCGTCATGGTGATCGTGCTTCGTTCGCCATTCGTCAGGCACTACCTTACGCAGAAGCTTATCCGTACCAGATCGATTCCTGATCGATTATGTACTGGTGTACGATTTCGTGAATGAAGGACTTCAGCCCTTGTCTGCCTTGCCCTTGCGCCGCTGCTTCATGATCCCCAGCAATGCGAGGAAGAGCAGTGATCCGACAAAAGCTGAAAGCAGATCCTCAAAGCTGATGGAGATGTTGCCGAGCCCCAGGTCGATGTTGAAGAGATTGAAAAGCAGGCAGGGATTGGAAGGGTGCAAGCAAGCGGAGGAGGTGATTCCGGAAAAGCAACGTCTGAATGAACTCCTCTTGGATGCCTTACCGCATCCCGCAATGCTCATTCGCAAGGACACAACGATCTTGGCTGCCAACCGTATGGCAAGAGAGGTGGGAGCCACAATTGGAGGTTATTGCTGGCAAGATTTTGGACAGTGCGATTTCATCCCTGAACAAAACAAAAAATATATCAATGACCACAAGGCTCTTCCACTTAGTGATACACACTGCTCTTTCTGCCTTGCGGATGAAGCGTTAGAAACTCAAGAACCAGCCAACAATCCCGAACTCAGAGCTTGGGGAAAGATATGGGATGTGTATTGGGTTCCGCTAAACGAGGAGGTTTATCTCCACTATGCCATCGACATCACCGAGCGCAAACAAGCGGAGAGCGTGCGGCAGAAACTCACCCACGATCTTGGTGAGCGTGTGAAGGAGTTGAATTGTCTTTATGGTCTGTCGAGGCTCGTTGAAACGCCTGACATCACGCTGGACCAGATATTCCAGGGGATGGTGGAGTTGATTCCTTCGGGCTGGCAATTTCCTGAATCAACATGTGCCAGACTAATCTTTGACGACAAGGAATTCACGACGGACAGTTTCCGAGTGACCCCTTGGCGGCAATCCGCTGAGATCAAGGTGCGAGGAAAACGATCTGGGAGCGTGGAAGTCTACTACCAGTGCGAGATGCCCGAGTGCGACGAAGGGCCGTTTCTAAGAGAAGAAAGAGACGTGCTCGACGCCATCACGGAGCGTCTTGGAAGGATTGTGGATCGCAGGCAAGCGGAAGATGCCCTCCAAAAGGCGAAGGACTCGCTCGAAATCGAGGTCCAACAACGCACTTCTGAGCTTCGGAATAAAGAGAAAAGCCTAGCCGACGCTCAACGGATCGCCCAACTCGGCAATTGGGACTGGAACATTCTTACCAATGAGTTGCTCTGGTCCGAGGAGGTTTATCGAATCTTCGGGCTTCGCCCCCAAGAGGTTGCCGCTACCTATGCCACCTTCCTTAGATGTATACATCCCGACGACCGGAGGCAACTTGAGGAGGCTGTGAATCGGGCGCTGGCGAAACCCGGAGCCGGTTACAGCATTGACCACAGGATAATACGTTCGGACGGGTCGGAGCGTATCGTCCACGAATATGGCGAAGTCATGTTTGATCGTGAGGGCAAGCCGGTGCGAATGATTGGCACCGTCCACGACATCACTGGGCAAAAGAAGCTCGAACGAGAAATCCTCAATATCAGTACCGATGAACAACGGCGGATTGGCCAAGAGTTGCACGACGGACTAGGGCAGGAATTGACCGGGTTAAACTATCTCGCCAAGAGCCTGCATCAGAAACTACAGGCCAAAGGACTGGCGGAAGCCGGGACTGCCGCCGAGTTGGCTGAGGGTATTCCGCAGGTTGTTGGTCAGCTTCAGACGATTGTCAAGGGGCTCGTTCCCTTGGAAGTCGATGGCGGGGATCTGGTGCCTGCACTGCACGGCTTGGCGGCAAATGTGGAAGAGCGAACTGGCGTGTCCTGCCGGTTCGAGAGCCGGGGACGTGTGCGAGTGAATGACGACAATACGGCCATTCAACTGTATCGGATCGCTCAAGAAGCGGTCAACAACGCTGTCAAGCACGGACAAGCACAACAGATCACTGTGGCACTAACATCCGATCACAATCAGATTCGATTAGAGGTATCCGATGACGGCGTAGGTGTAGGCCCTGACGTGGACAAGGCTCTGGGGTCGGGCTTGCGCATCATGCGTTACCGAGCGGGCGTCATTGGCGGCAGATTTGACATTCGACAGAGAACTGGTGGAGGAACGCTCGTCGCCTGCGTTCTTCCGATGGAGAAGCACGATGACCAACAATAGCAGCGTCAAAACGGACAAGTTCACAATTTTGATCGTGGACGATCATCCCATAGTATGTCGGGGCCTTCGACAATTGGTTGCCGACGAACCCGACTTGGAAGTATGTGGCGAAGCAGAGGACGTGTCGGGAGCATTGCAGCAAGTCAAATCTCTGCATCCAGATGTAGTGGTGATCGACCTTTCGCTTAAAGGAGGTCATGGACTCGAACTAATCCAGGAGATCAAGGCAAGCAATGAACGCATCAAGATGCTTGTCTCCTCCATGCACGACGAGTCGCTGTATGCCGAACGGGTTCTCCGTGCCGGGGCAATGGGCTATATCAGCAAGCAGGAATCTCCCGACAAGATCATCGGGGCGTTGCGCCAAGTATTGCATGGCGAAATATACCTCAGTGCCCGAATGTCAAATCGACTTCTACACCGGCTGACCAGTGGCCAATCTTTCGAGACCAGTCCAATCGAGAATCTGTCGGATCGGGAACTTCAGGTCTTTGAGATGATTGGCCAAGGACTAGCCACGAAAGAGATCGCCCAAAAGCTGGACCGCAGTCACAAGACGATTGAGGCACATCGGGAGAAGATGAAGTCAAAACTGAATCTAAAGAGTGGTACGGAATTGAACCGTCACGCCACCCAATGGGTTCTGGAGAACACCTGATCGCCAACGGTCGGCACCCAGCACTTTGCTCGTCCATTTGACACAACCCCTATCCCACAATTCCGACTGGACGGAAATCAGGAGAAAGGGAGTTTGCACGTCTATCACTCCCTGTAATCAACGTAGGGGATTCCCCTATCGGGGTTTACTCCTTTGCAACGGAGTGTAGCAATGACTGCGAAGAAGCCGAGGCCCGAACCGGACGCTGCGGAGCCTCAGCAGATGGCTAAGGAGGAAATGGCGGTGCCACGGTTTTTTGACAACCATTCCTGACTTTCAAGTCGATAAGTCCAAAGGGGAGCCACTAGGACACCGTGGCCAAGTTGTCTCCTATCCAGTTTGAGCATCAACCAGGATGAACACCCATGGACAAGAGCAGCACGCCATCCTCCAGATTGTCCGATTCGGCCAGCAGCAGAGCGGCTCCCTAAGAGTCATGCCAGGAGAGCCCTTCGCAGGTTCGCAACCTGAACCTGCGAAGGGTATATTTCTTGGTAGTCGCCTTTACCTAGGCGGGGACCGAAGCTAGAATCCGCCTCCCGCTGGTGAAGGCCCAGCCAGACCATGAGGCCGTCACAATGGACAACGCCACCCAGGCTCTGAGTCACCAGATCGTGGCCAACACGCTGCGGGAACTAGGCATCCCAGATGCGAAGTTCTCCTTTGCCAACACGACCATCCTGATTCGAGACGGTTTCTACCTCGGCCACAGCCTGGTGTGCGGGCACATCCGGGTCGTGCTGCTGGCAGGTGGAGAGAGGATAGAGTTTTACGACTCAAGTGGCGGTCTTCTCCGTCAGATCTGCGTTGTGGAGCCGCCGTCCCAAGGTAATGCGGCGGCGTAGATCGGCTCGTTCGCAACGCTCCAACCGATCATGCCTCTTCCTCGGTCCCGCTTGATTCGTTGGTCCACAACGCCGCCGCCTGAGTCAAGACATTGTGGGCGAAGTCGAAGCCTGCCTCCCGCAAGGTTATCTCTACCTTCTTCTTGCTCGGCGGCTCACCGTTCAGATAGACCAACCCCCAATAGACCGTGCTGCCGCCGTTGACATGCACCCCCGTGGCTACCCGCTTGACGACAAGTCTTGGATTCATTTTCCCCAGTAGGTGCTGGATGGGGAAGAATTCATGTTCATCTCGTACCGAGAATGCTTTCGGTAGTTCTACTTTGGCGTGCATGGAATGACTCCTTGAGATGGGGAACGCCATTGCTGCTACTCTTTGCGGATCGTCCTGCCTCCGACGAACGAAATGACGAGGAGGACGATGGCACTGGCCAGAATCCCGGCACCCGTGGCGATGATTCCGGCCGGTGAGCCTATGGGTGGCTCCTCCTTCATGGCGGCGATGATAATGCCCCACACTAGGAGGCCAACGCCTGTTCCCATCCCTACCACGGCAAGAACCCGCCAGACCAGAGGATTCCTTGAACCCCAGATTAACAGGACCACCAAAACGATGGCGACAATGCCGATGATGGCCAGACAAGGATGACTAACTTCGCATACCTGTGCTAACAACATGGGTATGGTCCTTTCGGTTTTCGGGTGGATGTTGGGAAATGCATTGTATCAAAAGCCTGCGTGGCATGAATCTCGACCCAACAATGGTGACTTCCCATTCTTGGAGACGCATCGGCTAACCCTTCGCCACCGTCTTGCGTTTCATGCTAGATCCAGCGAACGCCAGCAATACCAGCTTGCCACCGAGGCATACGGTCGCCACGGGGCGGCAATGGCTTGGCTCGTCGCCTTGTCTGGCAAGTCGTCCAGACCGTACCGATCACGGATGGCGGTTTTCACACCCAGATCGCCGTGCGGGAACACATCGGGACGGCCCAGCGAGAATATCAGAAACATCTGCGCCGTCCAGTGGCCAATCCCCTTAACCTGCGTGAGTATTTCCACAACGTTCTCGTCCGACAGTCGCCCGATCTGGCGCAGATTCACCGTGCCATCATTCAACTTGGCTGCCAAGTCGGCCACGTAGGACGCCTTCTGCGGCGACAAACCGACCGACCGTAATTCTTCGATAGTGAATGTAGCGAGATTGTCTGCCGTCAAACCATCGGGGCCAACCAAATCCATCAACCTCTTGCGGATCGCACGGGCGGCACTGGTCGAGATCTGCTGGGAAATGATGGACCGAACCAGCATGCTAAACCGGTTGCGCTCGAACTGGAGCGTATACGGCCCCACAGCGTTGATGATGGCCTTCATCACCGGGTCTGCGCCCCGGAGATGGCGGCGGGCGGATTGGATTGTGGCTGGTGTCAGTTTCATAAGTTCGTGTGGACTGGGAGCAGACGCCTTGGATGACGGTGAAGTCCATGTGACCGTGCTCTTCGCTGTCCTTGTCCTGGAAGCTATGCCCGTGCATGAACTGAAGGTGTGCTCAGATCTTCTTTCGCCGCACCTTGTAATTTCCCCGACTCTCGTCGTACTCAAGTTCGATGTGGCCTTGTGCTTTAAGGTCTTCGAGCAAGTCCGAGAAGCTTCCGTAGCCGTAGTATCCCTCGTTGAATCCAGGATACACACGCCGGATGGCTTGCTTGAGCGTAGAGCCCCACAGTGGATCGTAATCTTGTTCGGCAGAAGGCAGTACCTCCAGAAGTCGTTCAATAGCTTCGTGCTTTTTGTCCTCTTCCTTTTTCCCCTTCTTCCGTACAACTTTGGGTTTCTCTGCCGCCCGGATCAGGTCATCGTAGTAGATAAACTCATCGCAATTGGCGATGAGCAGATCCGACGTGGAGCTTTTCACACCGCAGCCGATAACCCTCCTATTGTTCTCCTTCAACTTCGAGACGAGCGGTGAGAAGTCGCTATCACCGGAGAGGAGGGCGAACGTGTCTATGTGGTCTTTTGAGTAGCAGAGATCAAGGGCATCCACGACCATTCTGATGTCGGCGCTGTTCTTGCCGCTAATCTTGCTTTGAGGAATATCGATCAATTCGATGCCCTGGACGTGGAACTCCTTTACGGCATCTCGGTAGTTGCTCCAATCGCAGTAAGCACGTTTGTAGACGAGGCGACCTTTCTCCAGCAGCCGCTTCAGAACCAATTGGATCTGAAACTTCCCTGGCTTCATTCGTCGAACACCGATAGCCAGGTTCTCGAAATCTACGAATACGGCGATAAGTGGTTCTTCGGACATGGGACTTTCTCGACCTTTGTGTACTTGGTAACCTATCGACATTCTCCGTTCTGTGGCAATAACTGGCAAGTGGCTCCTACCAACAGGCGTGCGGCGGAATTATTCTCATAATGTCTGGAGGTTGGTTCCATCGGCCCCCATCGAACGTCATTTCTTCCCCACCTTCAATGACTTAGTGCCTATCCCAGAACTCCCGTGGAACCCGCTGAATCGCTAGCATTGGCAGCATCCGCGAGGGTTCTGGGATAGGCACTTAACCTCCGTGCGATTTTCAATGAACACAACAGTTTTGTACTTGTCTTTCGGGATTGACACAATCAGCGGACACGAAAACGTCGTCGCCGGTGCCTTCTTGGCAGTGGCCTTGTAGCGCAACTGCACCACGCCCTGGTCCTCCAGCCGGATCAGAGATTCCTTCTCCTTCCGTGACATTGCCTTGATCGTCACCTCTCGTTTCAACGCCAATCTCTGATTCGGCTGCTCCTCTTGATACACCAGAGTGACCGGGAAGCGGCTGCGTGTGTAGCGTGAGGCGGTGCCTGCGTTGTGTTGTTCAAGTCGCCGGTCCAAGGTCGATGCCATGAGGAGAAAGTGGGCCGGGAATTCTTCGTCAGCCCCGTTCCGACTCTGAGGCACACTTGATGCACAGGGCCGCATAGAGCATCTTCAAGCCGCAGTATGCGATTTGGTTAGCGGCGGATTACTTTCGATAATCTCACCCGTGTCCGACACCGTCAAGTAATACGACAGCCCAATCCGGGGACTGCTCGTTACGGTGATATTCTTATCCGATTTGGGCTGCTGCCAGATGTTGACACGGTACTTGCTGCCGTGGTGCCAAGAAACCTCCACACGGTCCAGCCGGGGCGGCTTGCCGATTATCGCCAGCACTTGGGACTTGATCTTTTCCGTATGGTTCAGCACCGCCACGGGTTCTTCCTTCTTCGGGGCGGCCTTTTCGACGTTTTCCATTATTTTCTCGGTCAGTAGGAGGCGATGAGATGCTGGATCGCATTATACCCGGTTTCTGTTCAGTATGGGTATCGCTACTTGGTCGTTGCTGGTACAGTGGGGCTTACCCATCGTCACGGGTGGTTCGATGGGACCTTGCAGGAGAAAATCCCTTGGTCAAGATGATGCTGCGTGATCGGGAGTCGATTCAGGAGGCAGTGCGTCGGTTTCGGAAGATTGTGGAGCGTTCGGGGATGAAGCGTGAGATGCGGAGTCGGGAGCGGTATGAGAAACCCTCCGATGTGAAGCGGAAGGCAAAGAATCGTGCCATTCGGCGCTACAAGGCTCAGCAGAAGGCTGAGGGTCTGGCCTGACTTGGGCAAAACTTGCCTATCTCAAGAACCTCCATCGCCAACTGGAGGAGGTATCTGCCAGAACCAAATGCTGCAACGAGTCGAGTAAGCAGCGGCCAAGGGAAATCGCCCCACCTGCTCTCATCATCTGGGGCACGTAGGTTTGGGACAGCTATCCGCCTCTGCCGACATACTGCCGGTGATCCTCACAGATCGGACAATTCCGGCGTTGCTCCCCGCTACTGCAAACCCACTCGGCACCTTCTCCACCTTGCTCCAATGGACGATGCTCCCCCGCCTCGGCACGATCTTGGGATCGGATCTGCATGAGCCTTCTTGTTTGTGTCATGGGCTGACGTTGCTGAGCCTTTGTCTGGCCTCCCGTACGATTGCGTCGATTTGGAACGGCTGCAAAAGAGTCGGTTCTTTCCCCAGTTTCACACGCCACGCCGCAAAGACCCTGTCCGCTCCCTTTTCGTCGTGAGTGCATTCATCAACGATTTGTTGGATGGTCACTTCCCATTCTTGAAGACGCATCGGCTATTCCTTTTTGATTTTTTGATTTCGGTGTCGGTGTCGTCTGTTTGCCTCTGCCATCGTCCCATCAGTATTCTTGCAGAACAACCCCTGAGAAGCCCGAGGATTGCTCCGGTTGCGTTGTTTTAAGGAAAAGGTGCTCGGGGTCACCCCAATTCGATTTAATAGATTCCTATTTCATTTATTGAATCAAAGAAACCATTTCCAAAATCCCCTGAAGTTGGTTCCATCACCCTGGTCTCTGCGCACCATGTGGGGCCCCGCTTGTTTTGGTATGGGGCCTAGCAAACAAGGCATCTCGACCCCTCACTCAAACAACCCCGCCCCATTCTGCTTTCTCAAACAGCACTTCTTATACTTCTTCCCACTACCGCATGGACATGGGTCGTTTCGGCCAATCTTCTGTTTTTCACGGACGACGGTATCGGGTGGCGGAAGCGGTTCCTCGTGGTCGTCCTCGTAATCGTCGTCCGGATACTCATCCTCCTCGTCGGCATCACCCAGGTATCGCTCCACATACCACCTCCTCCGGAACTCAACGTCGTGCTTAGCATCCTCCCGCCATTGCTCACACTCTGGCAACTCAATGCCCATCAACATGCTGGCGGCCAGTAGGCCATTGCGGACTTCGATCACATCCGGGTCTAGGTCGGTGTTGAGGACTAACCGCCGAGCCGGTTCAATGGCTTCGTCTGCGAAGTTCATAACTGCCGACTGTGCCAGTTGGCACTCTACCTCCACGTTCTCCTCCCACTCAAGCAACCCAAGGCATCGCTCTACGCTGTGGTCGCTGTGGATCTTCTCGCAAATCTCGGCGGCACAGCCACGAAATCCCGATTCCGCTTTCTGGTAATCATTCGCCAGGGCATCCACGACTTCATCTGTCCCAATCTTCACCAGGGACCGCACGCAGTCGGGGGTGAGGATATCGTCGTCCTCGTGGAGCCTCTTGATGATGAGCCGTATTGCCTGCTGTAGCCGTAGCTCACCGGCCAACCTGACGATGCACGGCTCCATCCACAGCATTGGGTTGTCGGTGTAATCCTCGATCTCCTGGGCGAGGAGTTCGAGCACCTTGGCATCGAAGACAGTAGGATGACGGCCCATCGCCTCAACGAGGCGATGGGCAAAGCCGATGTCCTCATCGGTCAGGTAGTCCTCGGTCTTGTTGTTTTCGCAGAACTCCTCCAGTTCTTGCCACAGTTTCTCAGGGGTGAAGCTGTGCAGCAGAAGTCGCTCGTCAATCGCCTCCCGTAACTCCTCGTCCACAACGTCCAGTTCCATAATCCTGTCTTTGTGGCTCTGGATCAGCTTCGGGTCAGCGTTGGTGAAGACATCCAGGAGCCACAAGGTCAGGCTGGCTTCTTCCTCGTTGTCGGGCTGGCCTCGCTGCTGAAGCTGGTCAATGGCCCAGATCAGAGTCTCTTCGGTTTGGACGAGATTCTGGAGGAAAGCATACATGCCAAAGGCATCATCCCAACCATGTTCTTCAATGGCCTGGATAGCCAGTGGCATGATGCTCGAATCGGCGCTGAAACAATCAGCGAAATAGTAGACGGAAGCATCCCGCACATCTTCTGCGGGATGCAGGATGCCTTGTTTGATTTGTTCGGGGGTGAGTCGCATGGGGTCCGTCCTCTGTTACATTATTCTCTTGTTCATCAACAGGAACAGCAGCACGATTGCCCCCACGGTCGCACATATCAGACTTCCGAGCAATCCGGTAGTGGCAATGCGGGCCGCCTTCTCTTGTTTCGTGGTGGAGGAGGAGCCGCATCATTGCAGCTTATGGGCCCTTTTGCGAAGCACATCCATGACAGCCTGATAGATGAACGGGGAGTTCTTCTTTGACTTCTGGTTATCTTCAGACCACCGTGTGTAGCCCAGTTCTCGAAACGCAACACGATCCGCCATCCCCAATTCCAGCAGCACCTCTCGCATAAGTTCCCAACCGTTCAGATGGAAGTCCAGCAACACCTTCTCGCCGTTGGAATAGGTCAACTGTCTCAATTCTCGACTCACACGGTTTTCGGGTATTACGCCTTTGCTATCGTCCATAACCGCCAGTGGATTCCAGAAATCGACCGACGCTTGATAGGACATGTCGAAAAGAGCATCCCGTTTGTCTCTTGGCAGCGGCCACGGTCCTCGATATCGAATCTCCCCCACGCTCCCAAGTCCCAATGCCCGTTCAGACCATCGGGCCATACCTTCCGTATACCAGGCGTTCTTGAAGTAAGTGACGCCATACTGAATCAAGTGAAACATTTCATGTGCCGGGGTCAGGTTCCTAGGGGCCTTGACCGATGTGGCGACGTTGAAACAGATGGTCTCAGTGCCTTCCGGATCGGTTGGACGGCGAAACTTCTGCAATTCATCATAAGCCACTCCATTGCTGCCGAGGGTGCTCTTGTTCAGTACGTGAATATCGAGGAATGCAGCTTTGCTGAAGCGTTCGGTCTTAAAGGGATCGGGGAAGCCAAGCGTTTCCACAAATAGCGTGTAAGCGGCCCAAGTCTGCTTGGCGATATCCTCAATCTGGTCCGGCAGCCCATTGTTGTTAGCGTCAGCACAGTCAATGGCATTGGAACCTTCCGTATCATAGAAGATTCGTATCTTACCAAGGCGGTAGTCGTGCTGGAAGCTCTTTCGAGCAGTTGCGACTCGGGTATCGCCATGAGATACGCACAGGACTGACCAGCAAACGAAGAACAATCCCGTGACACCAACAGAGTGATTCATTGTGGCTTCTCCGTTTGCCGACGATATTCCCCCGGCTGGAAAACCTTCAGTTCCGGCTCTTCGTCCGTGTGCGCATCAAGGATGTTTTGGACCTTCTGGAAAATGGCATCCAACTTTTTCTGGACCTTCTTGTCCGGCGTATGGTTGGCCTCGGCGGCGATGTATCCGCCGAAATCCTCCCATTCGTCCAGAGTGAACTGCACGGGCCGGGTCGTGGGCGTCTCCCGAATGGCCTGGGCGTAGTTGTCGTCCAGGCTCATGAGATCATCAAGGATCAGCTTTCGCTCGGCGGCGGTGAGCTTGAGGGGGACTTTGGTGGTGGCGGTGATCTGCTTTCTTGTTGGCATCTCGTCTTTTTCCTCACGTACTACCTGGGTCTATTCTTCCACCCCCATTTCCTCCAACCGCCGCAACAACTTCCTCTCCCGTCGCCTGCTCGTTTCCAAAACTTGCTTCCTCTTCTTCTCAGACAAAATATCGAGCCCGCTCAGATACACATACCTCTTGCCCTTGGGATAATCCGTTACCAAGCTGATCGTGAAGTTCTCCATGCCGTGCGAGCGAAGGAATCGAACGAGTTTCTTGTGGAATGTGGAGTAGGAGCCTTCGAGTTCCAGGCCGATGGTTTCATATTGGAAACTGTGTCCCCGCCCTCCTTCGCATGAGGTGAAGGTTCGGAAGCCATTTGCGTTAAGGAGGACCACGGCATCGCAGATGCCGTGGTCAAGATCGTTGGGGTTGATCTTGTCGTTGTTGGGCATCGCTCCTCCGAAGTGCCCCTCCTCGTGTTCATCCTATTTGACTACAGGAACTAGGACATTGCGGGCTTCCCGAACAGCATCCACAATCCATTGATGCAGTTCCGGCCAAGCATCCTCAGCCTCCACGTCAAAGCTGTGAACGACGTTCAAGAAACTCCCTTTGCCTTTCTTTCCACGACCCACGTCCCACGGCATCTTGAGGGAATCCCTGATGGTATCAACGTGATGCAACAGACGTGTTAAGCGTTCCTGGGCGTCCTCTCCTTGAATACTCAGGGTTACGGAGAGCGTCCTGGTATGACAATCTGCTCGACTCCTGATTTCCAGGTCAGGGTTTTCCACGGCGAAGTCCATCCTCGCTCCATCGGTGGGAGGCCCTGGCCCAATGTCCGGTGCTTCGGTTCTCACCATTTCCGTGAAGGCCGTCCAAAACGCCAGTCGAGCTTCCGTGTTGACTCGTGTTCCGCCCCTAGGTCGCTTCTTCTTTTCCGCCTCTGCCGTCTGCCCCATCACCCTTGGCACCAACGTCTTCATGCCTTCCCCGACGAACTGCTTAATCTCAACGGCCAACACTTCAGCCGGGTCCATCTGCTCGTTCAGGAACTCGACTATCCGCCGAAGCTCAGAAGGGATCACATCGGCCACGAACACCATCCGAATCTTTCCGGCCTGCAAATTCGTCTTGACCTTCTCCCAGAACTCCCCTTGGTTGGGGTCTTCGCCGAGCAATTGAGCAAGTTCATCCTCTGCGTCATCAGAACCCGCCTCGAACTCGGCTTGAATCTGCTCGACCGGCCAATACATGACGGCGTTTGCGGCGTAGTCGAGCATCTGTCCCACCACCTCCCGACGAAGGCGGGTGTCCGTGCTCCGTTTAACCTCGACTAGCGTCGGAATCGCATCCTGATCCAAGAACAGATGATCGACTGAAAAACGGCCACCTCCCTCGTCCTTCGAGGGAATACCCATTTCACGCCTGACCAAAAGCCATCGGCGTGGCGATGACGTATCCATCTGCCCACCCGCTAGGAGTTTTGGGTATTTTGCGAGAAGCTCCTGCAACAAGGCTTCGGAGTCGTATGCGTGCTCGCTCATCTCGACCAGTTCCCCGTCATTCTGGATTATGAAAATGTCGTCAGCCATGATTGGGCCTTTCGCTACTGGGAATTGCACCGTGTCTCGACCAGCCCATAGACCACCATCCACGAGTTGGCGGCCTATGGTTCAGGAAATGTCTCTGAGAAGCCCCAGGAGGCTCCTGGTTTTCTTTGTTTATGAAATAGGTGTTCTGGATCGCCTAGTTCTTTCT
>Ga0255418_1009_pt1 | contig 13200 bp, 12 predicted proteins | sample ANMaggSeSYBR01C5_FD_182673 | JGI IMG/M metagenome (GOLD analysis project Ga0255418, IMG submission 182673) | Sediment cell enrichment communities from methane seep in Santa Monica Basin, California, United Staets - ANME aggregate JGI... | ecosystem: Environmental > Aquatic > Marine > Cold seeps >...
TCTGTAAATGGAAAAACCGGTTTTTCCCATAACGCTTCTATGCATACCTGCTCAAACGTCTTGCTTACATAGTCTGAAAAATCATTTCTTATTTTATCTAATACAAGTTTTGTTTGCCCTCGCTCTATTTTTTCTTTATTTTCAATGATAAATCTAAACCAAAAAGTAAAGAAATTGTCTTTTATGGAATAAAGTGTTTTTTTACTTCTCGCTTTCTTTTCTGTCACTAAATGCTTTTTTTCTACTAAATCAAGTTCGATCAAAGAACTAATATAGGAGTGTATATCCTTGACGTTTATGCCAGCTTTATTTGCAATATCTGTAAGCTTGGTTTTACCAATAGCCATGGCTTCTAGTAGATTAAAATATACTTTTGGTTCTCTTAGCTCCTGTCTTAGAAGTATCTCAGGTTCCTGGTAAAAAAGATGTTCCTTTACAAAGAATGTTTCTTCTATGTTTTTGTAAATGTCTTTATCTAAGTCAAATAGATTAAGATATGCAGGTATCCCCCCTAAAACACTATATATCTCTATCAATTGTTCAATCGAATATTTTGGGAAAAAACCTCTTAAATCTTTAAATCTAACTGGATTGAGTTTTATTTGTCCTGTTCTCCTACCATAAAGAGGGCTTTTATAGCTCAATACTCCTTTTTCCATCATGCTTATACTTGAGCCGCAAAGAATCAGAAACATGTTTGTTTCTTTTAAAATCTCATCGACGATAAATTGAAATACTGAAATCAAAGAACGGTTTTTTTCTATTAGATAAGAGAATTCATCTATTGCTATTATTATTCTTTTCCCCTTCGCTTTTTCAGCCACTACTTTAAAAGCATCTTCGAAAGAATCTATTCGTAATGGAGGAAGATCGAAGAATTCTGAAACATCTTCAGTGAATCTTTTTACATTCTTTGTTTCTCCTCGTTGATCTGCAAGAAAATATATTGCATCTTTTTTTTCGATGAATTGTTTTATCAATTCTGTTTTACCAGTTCTTCTTCTACCATAGATAACGATCACTTGCAAACCCTTTTTTTCATGTGATTTTTCAAGAAAATCTAACTCAGATCTTCTATCTACAAATTTGCGAATCATGATTATACTAATCATAATTCTAATTATAAAGTTTTTGCAAGTTTAAACACTTCTATCACGGGTTTTCCAAATGAATAGTATATAACTCAATCCATTTTCTTTTCCGCTTCTTTGGTTTTACTTTGTTCAGTTTTGGCACTATCTATTGATGTTTCCCTCATCGATTTCAACGAGTATTTATTACCAACCATTAACCATAGTTCATAATTATAAAAGACAGCAGTTACTTACCATAGTTCATATATGAAACTCAGCAGGCATGATTATGAGCAATAGCAGTTATCATTACTATTATCAGTATCAAACTCAGCAGTAGCCATTATCAACAATAGCAGGTATGATTATCAACGATGGTTGGTAAGGATATCACGGGATTTCCAAATGAGGGGTTCTGTTATTTAAAACCATGAGGTCTGCGGTAAAAGTGGGTATACTCCTAAAATTTTCATTTTTGAATTAACACTCAAGGAGAAAACAGTTAAACTGAGGATGCCTTTATTTAGTGAATTCCCAAACAAATATCGGCTTCGTTTGGAATTCCTATCACATCCATCTAAATTGATAAAAACATTTATATATACTATAATAGTAAGTATACTATAATGCAAGAATTTAACTTGATTATAGAAGAAGGTGAGGATGGCTATTTCATTTCAGAGGTTATCGAGCTTCCAGGGTGTCGTACGCAAGCTAAATCAATGGATGAACTAATAAAGCGGACTAAAGAAGCAATAATTTTATATCTGAAATGCCAGGAAAAACCTGTTGAAGTAATCGAAAGATTCATTGGTTTACAAAAAATTTCTGTCCAAAATGTCTAGATTACCATTATTAACAGGTATAGAGTTAATTAAAATTTTACAGAAAATTGGTTTTAAGAAAATACGTCAGGTGGGAAGCCATGTTTTCTTAAGACATCCCAATGGAAGAACTACAATTGTACCAAATCATCCTGGAGAAAAAATTGATAGAAGCCTTCTAAATAAAATCATTAAGAAAGATTTAGGTTTCTCAAGAGAGGAATTTATGAAATATCAATGAAAAAATAGGGCAGTATCACACTCTGTGATGCGTGGTCCTGATATTTCTATTCGCAGTTCAGGCAGATCGAGTTTCCGTTCCTCGTCATTCAGAGGAAAGGATGTTTTTTGTCTTTAATACTCCTTTTTCATCTGCTACCGCATCAATATCAATGGTGTATCTTTTATGATTATTTTGTGCATGTGCACGAACTCCCCAGCCACCAATGACCACAAGAGCGTCTTTTATCAAGGATAGCAGGTGAATCATATATGAAACTCAGCAGTTTGGGTTATGAAACTCTCCATTGCTGTTTTCTGCAAAACCCCGAATCAGCCCCACTGCTGTCCTCGCAATCTCCATCAGTTATCAACCGACTTTCGCATGCTAAAAGTGTCAGGCATATTCGTGTACGATAAAAACACTTGATGATAAAACATTCCATCACTTTAAAAAAGAGCCACTATTGTTTTCTTCTTTTAGATTCCAAACTCATTAAAGAGATTGATGATAACCGTGTTGATTGAACCCGGAGGCTCCCCAAGCAATTTCTCACTTTCTATCATCAGTTCTTTATCAACAATTCCTTTGACTTGTCTAACAGAGCCCGGTGCAATAAACTTTTTCATTTCTTCAACAGTGTTCTTAAAAGATTTTGATGCATAAAATAACAGACTATAAAGGTCACAGAGATCTTTCACTCGTTTATGATGAATATTTCTACCGCAAATACATTGTAGCTTAATTGCAGACAGTATCTCTGGTGTCGGCATAAATAAATGATGACTAATCTTAGGTAATGGGATTTGATATTGTGGACTACTATAGATGTTTTCAAGAAGAGGTTCCTCAAAGAAATATTGGGGGATGATATCTGAATAGCTAGGTGGATATGCATTGACGATAATATCAATATAAAGTGGAAACGATTCTTTTTTTTCTTCTCCATTTGCATCTCTGATATCATAGGTAATATCTTTCCGGTATCTTATTCCGTCTATTTGAAAAGCCTCTGATTCAAGAAAGTGTGTCATTTGAAATAATTGTGACGAAATAAGTTTGGTTTTACTCATCATTGGCTTGATATATATGCCAAAATCGATATCACGTGAACCAAGGTATGGGCGATTTTTCTTTCGAAAAAAAGAAGCATTAACGCTATGATAGACTGCCCAGCCTCCAAGAAGACAAGTAGGGTTAGTAATAGATTTCATTAAATTGGAAAGATAATTTTCAGTAATTGTTGTGATTTGATTACTATAAAAATTCAGAATACCACTCCGAAATAAGCATATGCGCAGCTTCTACCGCAACGCCTCCTTCCATGAAAAGATCGCTGATGAGTTGTGATCTTGATACGATATCATATCCTTTACGATTCGTAGTCTGTTTATTGACGATAAAAGGGTCGGCAATGATAATGCGAGTGTTTCCTCCTCCAGCAAGTCCATGGTTGATGAGATAGGTATGCCATTCATCTAACTCATCGTTGAGAATATAGAGATCTGTACGGGTTGGGAAAAGATACCCGTGAAGTAGATTTTCAGCTTGATACGTGGTGAGTGCATAGCTCATGCCGCTTTTCTTAATGATTGTAAGTGGATTGTTGTTTAGATGATAGTTTGCACACTTTGGAGGTGAGCGGATTTTCATCCAGTAGTTAAAAAGCCCATAGACATCAGTTACTTTGGTTTTTTTTAGAAAACCCATATTCTCCAGTTTCTTTACATAGGTTAGTGTCCAGGGTTGTGAACATTCAGTTTTGCAATGTATACGATATGCAGTAAGATTACCATCTGGGTTATCAAGGAGAGTTCGAATGATTCTTTCACGTTTGTCTCCTTTCATAAATACATAGCAATATTAATTAGTATTTAAATGTTTGCTATGCATTGGTATTTTTTATCCTATAAAAACACTTACTTACCATTTCTAGATTGTGTTTCCATATCGTAGTTATTACTACTTATTTGGTAGTATCTTCTTCCAAGTTTCCTCATGGGTAATAAATTCAGACCCTCTCCATAGAATACATTGGCTTTACAGATAAGAATACATCCAAAAAAAGAAAAATGTATCGGAAACAAGATTACCTTTTTGGTTCTAAAGTCATCTGCTATCCTTCATATATGAACTAATCAATATTTTTCCAAAATCAACAGGAGAAAAAAACCAAGCTTTCCCCATCAACACTCCTCATCACACTCAATTCAACCATACAACATGCCCGCTATCTTTCATATATGAAACTCAGCAGTTGTGATTGCTATGCCCATTATGAAATTCGACAGTTATCATTACGAAAAATGGCAGATGGCCATAGTAAAAATCACTGTTGATCAATACAACAATCCTTACGTTGCCTCTCTATGATTGTTCAATACCAAAAATGGATATCACCATCATAAAAGCAGAACAGTACAGCTACATTCAGTAAACATAATTACTACGAATGTACTAGATATTTCAGCCTTAACAATGCACGTACATCATAAAATTCATATCTTTTAATTAGTCTAATAATCCCGTGATAAAAGACCATGTACAAAAATAATGAAACTCAACCCATAGTCCTTTAACAAAGTGAGTTATGATTTTGAAAGTATTGGATGAATAACATGTGTCAACATTATCCATCTTTTTTTATTTCCGATATTATCACTTCTAAAGCTTCATTCTTAGGCGGTACGTTTTCCATCAAACTTCTCAGATCTTTATACCATCTTTTGCTTAATTCTCTGCACCTTTCGATGAATTCAGAAGTATCAAACCGCATATCATAATATTTAAGTTTTCTATCTATCAGATCTCTATCGAATTCTACATTATTTTCTATCAATTTAGAGAGGTCATAGAGATCTCTAACCTTCTCTCTAGTCAAGATAGCTCGGACCTTTTCCGCTACAATTTCATTCTTATCCATCACTTTGATCACATACGGAAGTACGTCTCTGTAGGGTGGATTTATCTCTTTTACATTCGGGTCAATGAACACATCTTCTCTTCTACTCACTTCTAATCGAATCGAACACACACCCCTATTGCTTCTATACAAAGGCCCCTGTATTTTCAACCTAAATCCTGCGGTTATATCTTTATCGGAGAACCTATCAACTTCGACGGGGTAATTATAGGATCTGATGGCTTTTACTACTGTATCAGCAAGGTCGTCTGGATATATATCTTTCTCTTCAGTAAAATCTAGATCTTCGCTGAATCTAGTTATCAATCCGATTTTTTGTAACGCTGTTTCTCCTTTAAATACTAGATATGCACTCCATTTCCTTGAAAGTGCCCCCAAAACGATATGCTGGAAATAGTCCTTTTCTACATGACCAAGAGAAAACGCAGTCGTTCCTACATACTCTTTCAGTTCTTCTCTATTCATCTCTCCCTCCTGTTATCGATAACATGCCACTTTGAATCATATGTTCCTACTCGAGAAAAAGATGGATCTAACAAAACAAAGGTATCCGATAAATCACGAAAATCGACTGGATCACAATCGAGCCCCTCTTGACTTAGCAGATACCCCAGACGTTTCATGACTACCTGTTTTTCAGACATATCTGCATATTTTATCGCCCTCTCTACATTGACCCCGTCCCTTATAGCTTCAGTTACCTCACCTAGGGGCACATATTCATTGAAAACCAAGCCATCTATAATCGCCTTTTCTTTCTCAGCTATAAAAGTTGTTTTCCCATCCAGATAGACTTTTTCAATGCCGTATATAAAGGATGTATGAGTTTTCACGAAACGCAATTCGAAATGTCCTGTTTCCAAAGATAATTTTCGCCTACTGGACTTATCAGAATTTATGATATCTATAACTTGGGGTGACTGGGCAGTTGTTCCATAGTACTCGAAAGCTGCCCACAAAGAGACATAAGAAGGGGGGTATATATTCGATGCCACGCTCAACACATTTGTAGATGGTAGACAATAATACCCTCTTTTTACCCTTGTAAGTATTCCTTCTTTTGCTAATCTGCTCAATAGAACTCTGGTACTCTCTATGTTTTTATCAAATAGAGCAGATGCATGGGAAGTAGTAAAGACGCCCATATTTAAGGATTCTAACCGTTTCACTATCGTCAGTTTGTTCATTATTTTACTACATTGTATTATACATATATATGTGTTACGTTTATAGTAAATTAACAAAAATGTAATTTAAAAGTAATATTAAACATATAAAACACAACATCCATCACCTACCACACATTCAACTATCCTCCTTCACAATTATGAAAGACAGCAGTTACTTACCAAGGTCCATATATAAAATAATCAATATTTTTCCAAAATCAACAGGAGAAAAAGGACACCTTCTTCCAATCAACACACTCAACTCATCTATCCAGCCTGGCAGCTATCCTTCATATATGAACAATAGCAGTTACCCCCACATTTATTATCAAGGATAGCAGGTGAATCATATATGAACTATGGCAGTTATCGTCAACTTTTATCGTTGAGATCCTTTGAACAAATGGTGAAAATATATAAGTGGGGGGGAATCATATAAAGAAGGAATGAGGGCGTAAAGAAACTATGGCCGCACACACCAAAGCAAAAAAACATGCTATACAACATGGAAGCGTTGATCTTTCTAAGGAATTTAACGAGTTTATAAAAAAGAACAAAAAACTCATTGAAGCTCTTTCCGACTAATTTTTTCTATTTGATATGTTCTTTAATCCAGGATACAATTTCAGAGATGTTGTCAGTATCAGAAATGTCAGCCCATGTATTGATTTTTTTTAAATGTGATTTATATTGAAATGATGGTAAAGTCGACTGTATACAATTAAGAATAAGAAACAGCCAGAGTGTAACAAATCCAATTTTTTTCCTTCCAACACTCTATTTAATGTAAAAAATAGCAATTCTTTAAATACTATTACTACCATTACTATAAAATATAACTGAAATAAAAACAAAATTGAGAAAAAATACTATGAATGCAAAACATGAAATTATTATCCGAGCAGCTATTGCACCCATTGGGCTTAAAACACTTATTCAAACCAGTGAGTATACTGCAAAGGCAATATATAAAGCAGTATCTAAACTGCATAAACAAGGTTTTATCACAAAAATCAACAGAAGGGAGACTACAATTATTGCCCTTAGCAATAAATATGAAGCTTCTAAAACCGCGGAGCTTTATTTTACCGCATTCATCCATGGCATTGATCCTAAGATATTTGATTGCAAGAGTTTTCATCAAATCTGGCAATGTCTAAATCAATACTTGCAAATTAACATTAAAAAATGTAAAGAACAAACAAACTATCAATACCAAACCATTCTTCAGACATTTAAGATACTTCAAAAAAATGAACTTGTAAAAACTACATGTAAAAAACCTCTTATTATTGAAATTACCAATCATCCTGTCAACCAACTGTTACGTGAGCTAAATCAACCCAAACAAGAAGAAACAATCACTACAAGTGGGTATCCAACTATAAAAGAAACATATGCAACTCCTGAAACAATCCGCAGATACCTCCATGACAAACATGATACAACACATTTTCATGATACGATTACTAGTATAATGCCCAATCAAACATTCCTTGAAATACTTCATAGCATCCCATCTAGTTCACCTGAAGAAGTGTTCTTCAGAGCTCTGCATACTAGCCATGGCGTCGAAGAAACCTGCATACTGTTTCTAAAAAGAAGACGATTGAACATGAAAAAACTTCTTGATATTGCTAAACAAAATAATGAGATCAATATTGTTGGATGCTATCTTGACATCATCCATGAACTTGATGAAAAACTTGTTTCACAAAAGGTCATAGACCAGTTTTACAATGAAAAAAAGGATGCGAAAACAAAGGTATGGCTTAAATCGGAAAAAAAATATGGAAAAGAGAACATGATTATTCCATACGAAAAAAAATGGAATCTCAGTATTTATGTTGATGTCGGTGCTATTCGTCATACTCTTAGAGGAGAAATATAATAATGACCAATATGCAGCAATTACCTAAACAAATTAGAGATGATGTAGAAGATCAGTCTCTGGATATATTACAACAAATACAGCAATACATAGTAGTAATAGGCGGCTGGGCAGTTCGATCATATACTACAAAATCATTTAAACACACTCGATACACTTTAGATGTTGATGCTGTAGCCATACCTGAGAATATCAAAACAGTAAATGCTATCCTTGCAAAAGAAAACTTGATGTTTTCAGAAAAAACTGATTGGGGAATAAAGTATTATAAGCCTTATCGACCAAATTCAGGAATTTCATATGGCCCTTCATTTTTCAAAGACCTCCAAATACGTATTGAGATATCGCCACCAAGAATTTATGAAATCGATAAAAATCACTACTTTGAATTCGACATTGAAAAAACAACTAAACAGATAGTTGTTTCTCATGGAAAACATCGACCTGTTCAGGCAACAGTCCCTGAGATAGAATACCTCGTAGTCAACAAACTTGGGTTGCCTGCAGATTACAAAAATAGATATGATGCTGCGGTCCTTCTCACAAATAGTGATTTTTCTAAAATTTTTGAAATAATCAAAAAAACTGACAAATGGGAAGAAATGATACTTCGCCGTTTACCAAAATTCATTGCTAGAACTAAAGATAAAAAAGATATTGCCCATATGCTTCTCCGTCGTGCAAACATTACCATCTCAGATTATTTAAATCAGCTGATAAATATTAAACAAAAATTGGAAAAATGATAGCGAGTATAAACCAAAACAGACTAAAGAAATGAGGGACAGTATCTTCTAGTTCTCCCGTACTTAGGTTATCAAGATCGACTATTTTCTAGTTTAGTTCTAGTTTTGCAAGAACATGTATAAGATGACTACCAGTACATCCTGCACCACCAGTTACAATGCATGTACTGTTTGTTATTGATTGTTTATTATGCTGTCCCATCGTTTCCCCTACATTACTCTACCACTCTAAAAACACATCATTATGCATTATTACATCTGTTGATGCACATTAAAGAATTGTGTTTTGATGAAAGGTTTACTGTAAAATATTCGCATCTGTCATTCTGTATATTTATAGAAGACAGCAGATACCTGCCATCGTTCATATATGAACTAATCCACATTTTAGCGCATCCAACAGAAGAAAAAAGGCACTTTCTTCCAATCGACACGCACAACTCACCTATCAGACGTGTCTGCTATTCTTCATATATGAAACTCAGCAGTTTTCACCTAATTTTTATCAAGGATAGCAGGTGAATCATATATCAAAGACAGCAGTTACCACAAAATTTTTTGTCAAAGAAAGCAGATAAGTCATATATCAAGGACAGCAGATATCGACTATTCTCAACACTGATACATCCTCTTTCAACCACCTTTTTTTATATGAAACTATATCCATTTTACATTATCTCCTTTCCAGAATCCGTTTAATCACATTGAGGTCATAGAGTTTGACACATTCACTTTCTGCAGTTTTCATTAAACCAGATGTAAACCCACTTTTACTAAACAATACAAATTCTTCCTTTCTTTCTTTATTATGCCATTTCACATCGTTAGCTTTTTTTTGTAATTGTCCATACGTTTTTTGATTCATTTTTTTCTTTGTCCATTTACATTCACCAAAAAGAATGGTGTTCTTTCTTTCATTTACAGCAACAATATCTATCTCTTGATCTTGATACCACCAGGTTCCTATTTTTGAATAATCCTCTGTATCAAACTGAAGTATTTCCCGGCAGACCGTTTCAAATGGCAGAGAAACATAGTTATCAATAGATGGCCATATGATGTCATTAACCGCTTTTTTATAATCGCGTTCTAAAAATGTTTCATTGGGAAGAACATATCTAAACCAGAAGTTAAAATAGTTGTCATTGATAAAATATTTTCCTCGTTTACTTTTTCCATCTGCAGTCACTGGAAGTTTTCTTTCAAGTAAATGTAGGTTCTGAAGACTTAGAAGATATTTATTAACGCTATTTTTCTTGATGCCTGTTTGTTGCACAATTTCATTAAACGTGGTAGAACCATGTGCCACGGTCTTTAATATTGAAAAATAGTTTTTTGGTTCTCTGAGTTCCTCCCTAAGAAGATTATGTGTTTCCTCTCTAAGAACAGATCCTTTACTTACAATGTTTTCTGCAATATTTTCCTTCACCGTTTTTTCAGATTCGAATTGTTCTAAAAAGAAAGGAACCCCGCCAAGAATGCAATAGGTTCGTATTTGATCAATAATTGAATAAGTTTTGAATAATTTCCGACTTTCACTGAATGGCAACGGTTGCACATTCCACTGCCCTGTCCGTCGACCATACAGCGGACTTTTATATGCCAACACTTCTGTTTCCATCATTCCAACAGATGAACCCGTAAGAATCAACATCAGTGTTGATTTTTTTAGGTGCTCATCCCATATTTTTTGAAACCTTGAAAGGATTTCCTTCTTTGTGCTAATGAGATTTTGAAATTCATCAATAACCACAATTAAATGACGGCGTTGTTGAAGATTTCTAAAGAGAGCTTCCCAGTCATCTTTTAAATCTTGCATCTCTGGAAACGTTTGGTTTACCGTTATATGAAATTCTTCAATTTGATTTTTTTCTGTTTCTCTTGATACTAGATGATAGATTGCTTGTTTATCAGCAATGAACTGCTTTATAAGTTCTGTTTTCCCAACTCTCCGCTTCCCATAAATGATAAGGAATTCTGCTCTAGGTGATGTATATCTTTTCTGCAGGAATGCAAGTTCTTCTTTTCGATCAACAAACCAGCCATTTGTTAACATACTCATAAGTATAATACTCATGAGTACTTAAATATTGTTATGTGTTGCTTAGTTTAATCTATGGGGTTTAAAAATTCACAAAAGATCCCTTTGGACTATGAAACCTGGTAGCTCACCCAAGCATACCACAATCAAAATCATCCACACGCTCACACTTTCAATATAAGAAAAACACCACATTCTTTTCATCTTTCTCATATTCATAACCACTTCCTTTACTCACAAGTCAGCACTGCTACTTGCCCGCTATCCTTCATATATGAACTATAGCAGATGAAATCATCAAAATTAGATAATGTTCAAACGACCATATAGACCTTATGTAAATACAAAATAACAAACTGTACATTCTAGATACAAACCTAATCTCCGTCATCCAGAAAAACATATAGTCAACGCACTGCATCTTAGGAATCAATACAAAAACGAACCCGCATAACAGAAAAAAATATTGTTTTTGCAGTGTTCGCCAGTTATGGTTATTTTAATTTCAAATGAAGAAAGAATGTTATTGATGATGAGTCTATCCATATTTTCATTAGAAATACGCCATCATTAGCATATAACTAATCTTCCTACTCTTATTCCGCTAAAAGTAGATGCGTGTATCTACTATTGGAACGATATCAGTAAATTATGTCTCCTCCATGAATCTGGGCTGATTGTGACTTTTTCTTTTAAAAAATCTTACGAAAATGACATTTCTATCCTATTTTAAAACAACTGCATCATTGGTTATTCTGAAGTCGTTATCCATTGAAATTAGTTTTTGATTAATTGACCTTGCACTTGCAAGGATTATTCCGTCGATTAAACTAAATTTTGTTATTCCTTTTTTACGTGAATTAAATTTGATTTGCGATCCTTCAAAACATAGTTTTTCACTTAACGGGATGACATTTAAGATTTTCCTAAGTTTAGAGATTCTTTTTTCTGGATCGATGTCATTCTTCAAACACCAATCAGAGATCTCTCCGATTTGAATTACTGATATGAAAAGGGGTTCGTCCTTCACCAACTCATATATTTCTTCAAATGTTTTGGAATTCTTTTCACTGCGAAAAATTTCGATGATAATAGAAGTGTCTAGAAACATCAATATCTGTCCTCTTTATCTCTTTCGAATGTTGATTTCTTTTTATCAATGCCTGCTAAACCAGTAAGCAATTTATTCCTCTTTATTCCTTCAGAAGGTGGAATTACAATATGAATTACCTCGCCTTTATGAAAACCTAGTTCTTCAATAATATACGATGGAACGATTATACCTAGAGAATTACCTATTTTTCTAAGTTTTGCTTCAAACACTTCTACCATATATAAATGTTATAACGTTATAACTTAATAAATGTTTTGGCTGGCAAATATATTTCCTTGAATCTGTTTCCGCAAAACGAAAACTATTGCTGATGGAATAATCCTTCTATTATTCCCCCCTACATATTTAATGAAAGCATCATGTTCCCCACATAGATATACTGTGTTTTTATGAATAAACAGACTGATTTAACGGATATTTAGTATTGCATTTGGCAGTATTTTTACGCTTTATCTCAAGTTATCTTTCTTTTAAGTTCTGGGTAGAACATAATCAAAAACGGTACCGCAAGTATGACCACAATCAGAATCCAACCGCCAAGTCCTGATTTGGCAAGGCTAATGGCTATACTATCTTCCTCCTGTTGTTTTTCAAACAGATATGGAATGGTCTTACCCATGAAATCTTTGCAGGTATTCATTGTTTCATCATAAGCCCCATTCGTCGGTGCAACTGCAGAAACCCTTATCATGGTGACATCATCTGCGGATAGAAAACTATTCTTTACATAGAAATATAGTACAATCCTTCGCTCTGTTATCTCTCCGTCTGATTCTTTTATGACAATGAGTTTTTTGACGGTAATTGTTTCGTTGAAAAAGCCTAACTCCTCTGCTTTATCCTCCCATGTTTTATACAATGGCTTTTCCTCTGCCCAGCTTTCATTGTTAACAGGTACGATTGCTGTGCCTTCCTCTACGATTGTATAACCTAGTGCGGGATAGCAGATGATTGGAGGGTGAAAGCTGCTGCGATTATCCGAATGCATGATGAGGAAAAACACAGGCTGAATACTGTTTGGTTGAATATAACTGCGCATGAGCATGGTGTCTGCGTCCAAATTTTCAGCAAGCCGAGTTGTGTCGTAATCTGAGCTTGTCCAGCCGTTCATACTTGCAGGAAATGTACGCACGTGTTCGCTGTTACCTAGATCCATCTTTACTCGAATGGTCTGTTCGTTATCGGTTATATAAGATAAT
>Ga0255418_1010_pt1 | contig 13024 bp, 6 predicted proteins | sample ANMaggSeSYBR01C5_FD_182673 | JGI IMG/M metagenome (GOLD analysis project Ga0255418, IMG submission 182673) | Sediment cell enrichment communities from methane seep in Santa Monica Basin, California, United Staets - ANME aggregate JGI... | ecosystem: Environmental > Aquatic > Marine > Cold seeps >...
CAAATCTTGATGAGTTTAAAGCAGCTATTTCTATGTTACAAGCCCCAAGAGGGAATATTGCCTATGGGGATGTTGATGGAAACATTTTTTATATGTGGAATGGCCGTGTTTTTCATAGGCAAGGTAATTATGATTATACAATCCCTGTTGATGGAAGTACTTCAAAGACCGAATGGGGAGATTTAGTTACAATTGACGAGTTACCTCAGGAACTTAATCCTGAAAGTAAGTTCTTCCAAAATTGCAATACTGCTCCATGGTTTGTAAATCCAAAAACAACGATAAACAAGGATGATTATCCAGATTATATTGTAGGTGGTGGATTTGGTGCAAGAGGTATACGTGCAACAAATCTATTGGATGCTGATTGGGATCTCACGGTTGAGGAAATGAAGGATATATCATTTGATACCTATTCTCTCTATGCTGAAATATTAATCCTTCTTCTTCAACATGGCTATGAGCATGAAGGAGAAAACGTCTCTGATCCAAAGGATTTATTACCTCAAGCAATAAATATCTTATCTGGGTGGGATTATTGTGCAGAAGCAGATTCAGAAGAAATTGCGTTAGGTCGACTTTGGATTAATGAGGCAAAACAACTAGGAATCGATCTTTTAAATCCACCACAACCTGAGGATTTAACAATTGAGGAAATACAAGATGGCCTTCAATTATTGATTAATGCTGCTGATACAATGCTAGAAACCTATGGGTCTTTAACTATTCCATGGGGCGATATCCATGTATTGAAAAAGGGAGATCACATATTTCCTTTAAGTGGTGCAGGACATGCTCTTTCTCCATTATATATGGCTCATGGAGATGTTGCGGATGATGGAATAATGTACTGTGATCGAGGATCTTCGTATTTAATGTTAACTCAACTCTCAAATCCTATTAGATCCTGGAGTGTTTTTCCTGTTTCTGAAAGTAATGATCCTAGTAGCCCTCATTATACGGATATTTCTGAATTATATAGTAGAAAAGAATACAAACCAGCATGGTTCACAGAAGAAGAAATCTTAGAAAATCTTGACCCTGTGGACCCAAATCCGCGTATCCTTCAACTGTCTGATGGGAACTATCCACCATATGCACCAGATATTAATGGTCAAGCAAATGGAAAGGCAGGAAAAGAATATACTTTCGACTTTTTCACAATAGATCCTGATGGAGATGATGTGTTCTACTACGTTGATTGGGGAGATGGTGAAAGGGAAGAATGGATAGGATCATATTCCTCTGGCGAACAAATAACAATTGGTCACACATGGAAGGATAAGGGAAGTTATACAATTCGTGCTAAGGCAAAAGATACAAACGGTGATGAAAGTGACTGGCAGATTCTGGAAGTAAGTATGCCAAAGAATAAGCAAATTTTTCTTCAAATTATCGAGGGGATTTTGGAACGGTTTCCAATGTTGAGGCAGATTCTCAGTAACTTATATGATTTATAACGATAAAAATAGGGATTTTAGTCTATTTATGATAAGACTTTGAGATAATTTGGGTAAAATTTTATAAGATAGTACAAACATAAAATAATCAGTTAAATTAGGGGGATAAAAATGTGGAAGAAAATATGTATGATAGGAATCGTAAGCTTGATGATCATACCAATCTCGCCTTTAAATCTAGGTATGAATACAAATAATAAATCAAATCTGAGTGATTTATCGTTAAAGGAATTGCCAATCTCTTCGACAATGAGGACCCCTACATTTGAGGAGCTTGCTACAGATAGCTTTCTTGGACTTTCGAGACGTAATTATTGGTTCCATAGCGTGCTTGAAGATGGTGAGGGGAACACCTATATGTTCGTAGAAATCTTCAAACGACAATGGGATCCTGCCTGTTTCAGTGCTAAATCTTTTTATGCAGATGGCAGCGAGAGTGAAAAGTGGATGCCCTTTCCCACATGGGAGAAAAGCGTAGATACTGTTTCACAAGAAATATACCTCACAGCAGAAGAGTCTACGCAATATTTACACGTTACAATAACTAAGGATAATTATCACATCATTATGGGTGATTCTATTAGTTCATGGCCATGGTCTATTGAGCTTCTTTTTACACCAGAAATGACATTTTACTACAATAACGGTGATAGTGCAGTGGAGTTTAATCCTACTTATCATGTGGCAGGGTTTGAGCAAGTTTGTTCTTGTAATGGCACACTTACAATTCCAGGTGGTGAGGTAGAATTAACTGGAATAGCTCATGCAGAGCACTTTTTTGAGGATAAGGATGTTTGCGAAGCATTCTACCAGTGTGGTAAGGAACTATGGATGCCGCTCAATCTTGGGAATACAAAAGGCATATTTGTTGTATTTTGTGGATATAAGGATGCAGGAATACTAATAGACAATACCTATTATTATATAGGAAACAATTTCCATATATCAGACATACTGATAGAAAATGGTTCGCTTAAGTATGTCGTGGTGGATGTCTTCCTAAATAATACTTCCTATACTTTTAGATACGATGCGATGGGCAGAATGTGGGATACTCAATATTTGACCCATTGTTCAGCTTCAATTGGAGATTCAATCTTTGATGAAGGACTTAGCTGGATAGAAAATATCATATGGGCGGTCGGAGATCAACCGATAGTCGAGATCGCAAATCCAGGAAGAGGATGCCTATACATCTTTGATCAGGAAATAATATCTACTATTTTTGGAAACACGATAATCATTGGTGGGATAACTGTTGAGGCAGAAGCATATGATGAATATGGGATAGAAAAAGTAGAGTTTTACATTGACGACGAACTTAAGTTTGTTGATGATGAATGTCCTTACGAATGGCTATGGGGTGAAAAAGCATTTGGAACACATGAGATACAAGTTATAGCTTATGACAACGAGGGGAACAATGCAAAAGATAAAATGGAGGTAAAAATATTTAATATTGGGAGATAAAATGAAAAAGATTTGTATAGCGGGAATTGTTGCTTTGATTCTTATTTCAGGGATTAATGTTACATCTATCCAAGACAATACGCTAAAAGAGGTCAAAACTTGTAGCATCAATGGGATAGATAATAGTGATAGATATGTTGATAACGCTAAGTGCGTGTGTTCTCTTAATGAAGAACCAATCGTGGTTGCAGAAATAGGGTTCATAGATATACAAAGTGGAAGTATTCTAACGTGGAAAGAAGCTGAAGGAAAACTTAGTACATTGAAAGACATAGGAGTAAACACAATATTTCTCTGGGCACCTTATGACCACCCTAAAAAGGCAATAGACACTATACCCTGCTGGACAGAAGTGAATGGAGAAGCAGTGGAAATAGACCTACCTATTGCCACATTCAATGTTCTTAATCTTCACGTTAAAGATTATCTCAAACCTGATTCTCGAAGAGGAACGGAGGAGGATTTCTTGGAATTTATTGATGAGGCTCACAGGCAGGGTTTTAAAGTTATAGGTCAATTCATTGCTACCTGTGTTTCCCCTGAAAGCTTTTTTTGCCAGGAGCACCCTGAATGGCTTTTAAAGACAGAAATTAATGGTAAGGAATATCCAGCTGTCAGTTGGCCATGGAAGTTTTTCGATTGGGGTTATGTAGTAAATAAGGATGACCCGGAATTTATAAATTATACAACTGAAGTAGTGATTCCCCATTGGATTGAGGAATGGGACTTAGATGGGATTCTTCTGGACTCTCCAGGGATACCATATTGTCCTGAAAGAGCAAAAGAATTATGTGAAACTCCCATTAGCGGGTTGGAATATTTGACTCCTGTAAATGGGACTTATACTGCAGAGGCACTCATTATAGCCATGAGTAAAAAGATTGATGAGTTAGAGACAGAAACAGGCAAAGACCTAACATTTACTGCTGAATGGCTTTCTGCTGGAGTTGAATACTGGCCAGATGAAGCATTGCAAGATTTTTGTGAGAAAGGGGATTTTGAAACTCTTCATGTTTATAGCTGCCAATATGCTAATTATGAACTTGGAAAAAAGTTTGATTTTATATGGGACTATAATTTCAGAATATTGTTAAAACATGTTAGTTTAAGTGATGAGTTTTCAATGTCTGACGAGTATGTTGAATTCTTAAAAGAACAAATGAATAAAGAGTCTAATGTTACTAAAATGGCAAGGTTTGTAAATATGCTAAATAGCTGGGAGATCTTTTCTGATCTTTTGGATTCAAAATGGATAGGGTGCTATATTGTACTTACAATAACTGCCCCTGGAGATATTACATGGATAGGACTTGTTCAGTCAGATACAAAATATGCTCAGGAATGGTACAAGAAGTTAGTACCCATCAAAAAGGAATATGCAGCACTCCAAAGCAATAACATTGAAGGTGCTTTAGTTTATCCAGAAATAAAAGGGCTTATAGCATACAATTGCTGGGATGGAGATGAATCTGTGAGTGTAGTTGTTAATGTTAACAATAAGCCTGTTGATTCTGTTATAAAAACGAGATTTAATGGAGATGAAATAACAGTTTATGATGTCTTATCTGGTGAAAAATTTGATGGAAATCCCAGTAATATAAGTATCCAGATGCCTGCCTATAGCTCAAGGATATTAGTGGAAGAATATCCTATGTGGATTGAAATCGAAAAACCAAGAAAAGGATATTTATACTATTTTGATCAAGAGATAATGTCAACAATTTTTGGGAAAACAATAATCATTGGTGGTATAACTGTTGAAACAACTGTTTTGAATGAAAGTAGTATCGATAGAGTTGAATTTTACATTGATGATGAATTGAAGTATGTTGACGAAGAGACGCCGCATGAATGGAAATGGGATGAATTTGCTTTTGGAAATCATGAGATAAAGGCTATTGCTTATGATAGCAAAGGAAATATGGCAAGTGATAAAGTAAGTGTATTAATCTTTAATATTGGTTGATGAAATGAGAAAGAATAGGTTAATGAACAGTGGGGTCTGTATTCTGATGGTATTGATGATGGTACTTGTAATATCTATGCCGGTAATGGATATAATAGATGCGGAAACTGATGAAAAGAACGATTCTCAATCAGAAAAGCGAGTAGAGACAAATGAGCAAATAGATACTAATATAAAGCCTAAATCCAGAGAAACGGTAACTGTATCGACAACGAGTTCTGTGCAGGTGATTAATGGTATTCCAACTATATACCTGAACGATAAACCGTTTAATGTATCGGGATGGATTGTTGGTTTCGACCCTGAGACGGAGACTGTGGTTGATAAGAAGGCGGTAATGGATCTATGTGTCAGTCAGGGTTTTACTACTATACAGTTGCCTTTTTGCTGGTATAAACACGAGTGGACTGCAGATAACGTTTATGATTGGTCTGATATAGACACTTTGATGGATTATGCCAAAACGAAGGGGTTAATGGTTATCCTTCAGGCACATGTGAATTCTTTTGCATATCCCTGGTGGTATTATGATATAGCAATTAACGATGATGGATTTGTGAAGAATCAATATGGTAATTATCCTGTGGTAGAGGGGGATACTGTGTACTTAGCCAATTTTTATCACGATGACTGGTATACTTATGCGGGTGATTTTGTCACAGAGTTTGTTAACCGCTATAAGAATGACGACAATTTACTGGGTTGGGTGATTTGTCCTACATATACCGGCGAAAATAACTATCAGGTTCTTGAGATGCCGGGTTATGAAAATGAGATGTTCGACTATTCTGACTATTCCAGGAGTTTATTTGGTGCTGAACCTCCTGTACCTATAGAGCCTCACTTTGCGGGAGATTCTCCAGATGACCGGGCTTTGTGGCGAGAGTGGATAAAGTTTCGTAATATAAAGAAGAGAGAATGCTATAGTTATTTTGGAGAATTGATAAACAGTTTAGACCCCAATCATATTATGGGAGTTTATCCCAATCCTCCCTTAGGTGGTGGAGGTTTTCCAGACTTGTGGGCTATGACTAAGTGCGGCTATGATATTGAATGGCTTATCAGACAGCCCTGGTGTGACTTTGTGCGCAGTGGGGGTATTCATTTAAATCCCTGTGCCCTTGAATATTTTTACCAGTATTCATATTACACCGAATACGGACTGATTAGATACGCTCATCGTTATGGAAAGGCAGTCATCAACGAACCGACCCGAACCGGAGGGGGACCTAACCATATAGATGATATCTTAGCCTTGGCAGCTTTCCAGAAATCATTAGGAGCTTATCATACCTGGGTTTATGCACTTGCACCAGGATGTGGATACGAACCCTGGACACCAACAGAAAAAAACAGGATAGGAGATACTCAACCTATAGCTTCTCTTGCTCAACCAGGGAAACTTACCACTCCTAAATTAGCGATAGTGGATTTTCCTTATGAACACACCTTCTACTATACCGAGAAATATTTTAACGAAGATGATGCCTTTATCTATGATACCTACACAGTATATAGCAATATGGATATGATTAACGCTTTTGCAGATGCTGGTGTACCTTTTGATGTTGTAGACAACTCTGCAATAATTAACAATCAGACGATTTTAACCAACTATGATATGGTTGTATTGACATTACCCCGAAATAGAATTGCCACTTATATCCCTGTACTAGACACAATATTGAGTAACTACGAGATAGATGGCAGGATAGTTAGGGAGATGGACGAGCTATTTACTCCAACGATGAAAAACTATTATATGCATAGGCATCCTGCATATAGTCTTTATAACAGAACCCAGATAAAAGAAAACGTTATTGATCCTTTAAGAGCAACTATTGATTCTTTTGGTATTCCTCGACATTGCTACCCTGATTATGGTATAATAATCTATGGATTAAAACCATATCTGTTTGTTTACCCAACCTGGGCTAGCGGTGGATTTAGCGGTGAAATTCAGTTTGATATAAGCGGGTGGGATTTGGTAGATGGAAAATATGTGATAAAAGAGGTCATAGGTGGAGACATCTTATATGGATGGGTTGAAGGCAATAAATTGATTCTGAATGAGGATATAGAACAAAACAAAGCATATCTGTTTGAAGTAACGCATACTGGACTCTTAGTAGATATTGTTAAACCAAAAGAAAATCATCTTTATGTTTTTGATAAAGAAATCATGCCCAGTATTTTTGGGAATACTTTCATCATTGGAAAAATAACCATAAAGGCAAATGCCTGCGGCAAGAATGGAATAGAAAAAGTCGAATTCTACATTGATGATGAACTAAAATTTACGGATTATGATATGCCTTATGACTGGCCCTGGAATGAAAAAGCATTTGGAAATCGTGAGTTAAAAGTAATCGCTTATGATATCAAGGAAAATAAAGCAGCAGAAAAAATAGAGGTAAAAATATTTAACATCTGGCGATAAAATGAAAAAGATATTGGCAATAGGAATATTATGCTTAATGATAATACCTAGCTTATCAGTAGCAAATCTAGATGTACTTAAAGTGAATGATTCAAAGGTGTGCAAATCAATTAGTGAAAATTCTTTATCAATCGATCAGGTTAAGGTTGCTTCTCTTTATGAAAAAGTAACTGATTATCACATCGGTGATAGAAACATAGATGATATTAGCAGATTACTTAATGAGACAAAAACAGATTTCATTTTTAGAGGATTCTGGAGGTGGTCACCATGTCCTGAATCTCCCAGTACAATTCTACCACCAGAGTATCCTTCAGAGTATGTTTTGGAAGCTACAAAACAGGGATATACATACCAGCAATTGGAGGATGCAATAAACAAAATAAAAAAAGACAATCCAGAAACAATATTTGTCGGTTCTCTCCCAGCTCAGCGAGTCACGAGACTTGTCTGGAACCCTATGACTAATGAATATCTCAGTACAGAGGATACTTGGGCAATGGCATTAAATCCCGAAAAATGGGGTATTGATTATTCTAAAGAGCGATTTCAGTGTGAGATCGCCATATCGCGCTTTTGGATAAATCCATCAGATTGTAAGAATTATGACCATAAACAAGTAGATTGCTATGCTCCAGACATCACCAACGAAATTTTTCAAGAACTTTTTTTGAGCTGGGCGAAAAAGCAGATAGATTGTGGAGCAGATGCAATTTGGATTGATTTGCTATTTAGTCAGGCTGGAATGCTTAAAACAATAACTAACGATCCAAATCATCCAGCAGTAAAAGAGTCTTTCGAATCTGCATCAAAGATGGTTGATGAAATCCATGACTACGGATACTCAAAAGGAAAATATATCTATGTTGGAACTTGGTCTACTAGTACCATATACCCTTATCCTCAACCGAATTTTGATTTTGTTACTGTACTTCCATCATCAGCAGAAGTTTATTTTAAGAAATTTAACGAAAACAAATGGAATAATAAGGTCGAGCAAATCAGAGATAAATTAGGGGACATTTCAATTTTCGCTTTCATAGACTGGGGAGGAAGTAGCAATTCTCCTCTTGGGGTATTTAGCCAGAAATTGATACCAGATGACCAGATAGAGTTCCTGGAAATAGCAGATGAGTTTTTCCAGAAAAAAGGAATAAACTTCATATATCCAATCCATGGCGGAGGGATGGGGGTTAATGCCAAAATACTTTCTTTTGGAAAATTTAAGGTTTATGACTCCCTTGCCCCAGAGTTTCAGACTTATGAAACAATAAAAGAGCTTGCTGAAAACAAATCAAAAGGAAATCCTATAACGTGTATCGAAAAACCAAGAAATCATTTTTATATTTTCAATAGAGAGATAATTCCATTAAAGAATACCATAATTATTGGGATGATAACTATAGAAGTAAATGTCTATTCTGAGAAGGGAATAGACCGGGTTGAATTTTACGTCGATGATGTTCTGAAAAGTACTGATATGCAAGCCCCATTTGAATGGCTATGGAATGAAAAAGCCATAGGAAGAGACGAAATGAAAGTTATAGCTTATGATAACGAAGGAAATACTGCTACTGATGAAATTGAAGTGATAATAGTTAATTTTGGAGGATAAAATGAGAAAGATATTGATAATATGTGTAGCATGCTTGATAATTATACCGGGCTTATCTTTTGCGAATATGGAGATGGATGAAGGAGTCAGGCTCGTTAAAGGGAATGTAGAAGAAGGGGTTTTGGTGATAGCAGGGATACCAGCAGATAACGGCCCACGTTTTGGGATAACAAAGCCTACTTGGATCGAGGTTGAACAGGCACTCCCTATACTTAAGGAGACTGGTGTTAACGCGATTTTTATTTGGGCACCTTATGAGCACACAGTGCCTGGAGACGGGTCTCCTAGCAATATAACTGTATATACTGAACAGGGTGAAATCCAACTCAACGTTACCCATTCTAGGCATATAACAAACTATCTTAAAACGGATCCAGAGAGGGGGTCTGAGGAAGAATTCCTGCATCTGATAGAAGAGGCTCATTCTTTGGGTATTAAAGTTATAGCTCAATTACAGGTTACTGTTGCAAACCCTGGAGACTTCATTTATGAGGAACATCCAGATTGGGTGTTGCAGAGCATCTATGATAAACCTGCCGTTTTTTGGCCTTGGGCAATTGCAGGTTATGGCTACATTGTGAATAAGGCCCATCCAGATCTTATAAACTATGTTACAGAGACTATAATCCCCCATTGGGTGAATAGCTGGGGTGTTGATGGGATATATCTTGACTCAGAGGGTATGGCTTATTGTGACTTGCACATAAGGGATTTAATCCAAGAAGTTGGTTGTGTTGAGGGTTATGAATGTTTAACTCCAGTTGATGGCTATTATAGTCCTGAGCCTCTTGTAAGTGCTATGAAAACAAAGATTGAGCAAATGGAAATTGAAGTTGGAAGAGAGATTCTTTTTCCTTGTGAAATGATTTTCAAAACGGTACGTGATATGCCAGAGGATGACATTATTCAAGCCTTACATGGAAATGGCTCTCTTCTTATGTTTGTTATGGGTGATCCAAGAGTAGATAGAACATTGGGAAAATATCACGATTTTGTAATGAACTATAATTTTAGGAATATTTTGAAACTTGTTTTTGATGGTACTCAATTATCCTATTCTCATAACTATAGTGAATACTTTGAATTAGAGCAGCAATTGGATAAAAAATATACAGAGACTGCTAGATTTGTCAATATGTGGGTGGAATCAATATGGTATTTGGATCTTCTTAAGCCCAATGTTGCCAACCCTTACATCACCCTGGATGTTACAGCCCCGGGCAGTATTGTATGGATAGGGGTATATCAGTTACCCCCGCAGGAATGGGTTTCAGAAGAACTTTTAGGATACGATAGTGATGTTTTAAGGGAGTGGTATACTAAGACAATAAAAATTAAAGAGGAATATAAATCTCTGCAAAGCGACAATATAGAAAATGCCCTAATATCACCTGAAATAACAAGATTAATAGCATATAACCGCTGGGATGAAAATGAATCTGTAACAGTAATTGTCAATGCTAAATCTACTCCTCGGTTTAATTGCATTATAAAAACGAGATTTAATGGAGATGAAGTAACGGTTTATGATGTCTTATCTGGTGAAAAATTTGAAGGAAATCCAAGTGCTCTAAATATCCAAATGCCTGCCTATAGCTCAAGGATATTAGTGGAAGAATATCCCATAGAGATTGACATCGAAAAGCCAAGAAAAGGATATTTATACTATTTTGATCAAGAGATAATGTCAACAATTTTTGGGAAAACGATAGTTATTGGTGGTATAACTATTGAAACGAATGTTTTGAATGAAATTAGTATCGATAGAGTTGAGTTTTACGTTGATGATGAATTGAAGTATGTTGACGAAGAGACGCCTTATCAATGGCTTTGGGATGAAAAAGTCATAGGAAATCATGAGTTAAAAGTAATCGCTTATGATATCAAGGAAAATAAAGCAGCAGAAAAAATAGATGTAAAAATATTTAATATCGGGCGATAAAATGAAAAAGATATTGGCAATAGGAATATTATGTTTAATGATAATACCTAGCTTATCAGTAGCAAATCTGGACGTTCTTAAAGTAAATGATTCAAAGGCGTGCAACTCGATTGATGGAAATTCTCTATCGATAAATATTGAGAAACCAAAAGAAGGATGTTTATACGTTACAGATAAAGAGACGACATCAACTATTTTTGGAAATACTGTAATCATTGACAGAATAACAGTCAAAGTGAATGTTGAGAGTGACAATGGGATAAGCAAAGTGAAGTTTTATGTAGATGATGCAGTGAAAAATATTGATTACGATGAACCATTTGAGTGGCTTTGGGATGAAACTATATTTGGGAGGCATGTTTTAAAAGTAAAAGCATATGATAGCGATGGAAATAATGCAACAGATGAAATCAATGTAATGATATTTAATCATAGGAAAAATCAACCATGGCCACTTACTGAAAGCAATTCACGGATAAGAGATATTCCAACGGTTTATGATTTTGTTCCCATAGGTTCAGTGCATATAGAAACTGAAAATCATATCCTAAAAAATCTTCCTGATCGAAAATGGGGATTACAATGTTTTATATTTGCTGGAGAGGGTGAAACTGAAGATGGAGAACACAAGCTTATAGTCCAAGGAAGAGTACCTATAGAGGGAGGTATGCAGCACAGAATTTATCTTGATGGCCAATGGTATCTTCTCCCTGCAACGAGAGCACCAATGTATTTCGATGATGAAAAAAGAATCTATCCTTATCCAACTGTTTATACATTGGGAGAGACTCCTACCTCTTTATCTTATGATGAGCAGGGAAGAAGATGGATACTAAAGATAGAGAATCCTGAGCATGGGATTAATCTTGAAATCGAAGGTAAAGCAAGAGGAATACCTTTCTGGATGGGAAAACCAGAAGGCCCATATATAATTCATGGAGCCTGTTCGAACAGAAGAGATGTAGATACCTGGGGTGGTTTCTGGGATCTTGGAACCTTTGAGGCGAACTTAACAACACCTGGTGGAAGTGCCATATTCTATGGGAATTTTCTATTTGATAGAGCATACCATAGATCATATTATTGGCCCGGAGGGGGATCTTCTATTGCAGATTTTTCCTGTATTCATTTACATAATGAGGAATTTGATATGGCGTTCTCCCATTCCATAAACCCATCCCCCATCAAAACACCTGTTTCTTTTCAACATCAGGCTCGGCTGAACTTCCCAGACAGAGGAGAGGATTTCACATTTGATAACTTTGAGTATAGTGACAATGGAGGTCTTCAGCCAAGTGAATTCCAATTATCTGGAACATATGAGGCCGGAGAGGTAGATTTAATTGGTATAGTTTATGAATTCTGGCCGGAGAACTGGGGAGTAGGTACAGGTGCATGGTGGGATAAAAACGGAAGACATACCTGGGGTCGTGCATTTATAGAATGGAATGGAACAATAACACTTCATAATGAAACTATAAATATTGAAGGCACTCTAGGAGTAGGTGAATTTACGAGATTTGAAGTAGGACAATGAAATAATTTGATGTTTCGGCTGCTTCGTTGATTTGCTTACCAATATCAGTGATAAATAATGAATTTGAAACTAATTTTACTGAAACAAAAGTATGGAGGGCTTTGAAAAACCCCTCATAGAAACCTCTATATGTTCATAATTCATTCCTTATGTATAAGGAGTGAGATGGATGAGTTTTAATCGTTTTATTTTGGAAGAACAGTATAAAAAAGTGAAAGGTCTTGGAGATCGTCTTGCATTAATGAAACAGCAGATAGATTGGAAACCATTTATTCCTCTGGTAAAAAGTGTTTTTTATGATGATAAAAAACAGGGTGGACGTCCTCATACGGATGAGCTCGTAGTAGTACGATCTATGCTTTTACAGGCATGGTATAACCTATCAGATCCAGAGCTGGAGTTTCAATGTCATGACCGATTGAGTTTTCGGAATTTCCTTGGGTTCCCCGAAAAGATTCCTGATTTCAGTACCATCTGGAGGATACGTGATAGACTGGAGACGGATGGAGTGGATACATTAATTTGGGCTGAGCTACAACATCAGTTGGATAGCAAAGGATTCAAAGTAGAAAAAGGAACAATTCAGGATGCAGC
>Ga0255418_1011_pt2 | contig 12243 bp, 15 predicted proteins | sample ANMaggSeSYBR01C5_FD_182673 | JGI IMG/M metagenome (GOLD analysis project Ga0255418, IMG submission 182673) | Sediment cell enrichment communities from methane seep in Santa Monica Basin, California, United Staets - ANME aggregate JGI... | ecosystem: Environmental > Aquatic > Marine > Cold seeps >...
AAGCCCGCATTGGCGGGCTATTCGCCACTCCTAAAAGGAGGCTTTTACATGTACATGTCCTATCTTTCCAATCGTGCAGAACGGCTGAGTGCCAAAATTGTGACCGGCTTCCTAAGCCAAACCGTCAATGTGTCGGGATCGCTTCGGCCCTTTCGGTTCAAGCCCAAGTATTGGGTGACGAGAGCCTGGGTGGATCGCTTCGCCGATGTGAAGTCGCTGGTGAGTGCGCTCGTTCAGCGAGAGAAGAGGCAATTCTACGACCGAAGGCCGTAGAGCATCTGGCATGAAAAGACCTCCCCCCTGGAAGTCCAGGGGGAGGAGGACGGCGGGGAGAGTTCGGGCATATTTGTCCTTCCCGATGGGCTTGACGGTGATGGTCTTGCCTTGGGTGAATTGGACGCTGGTTTGTTTCGCTTCTGGACCGAACGTCTGTGCCTGCTTCGCTACGGCTCGCTGCGCTCGCCTCCGCTCAGCAGACCCAGCCTTGATGCTTATTTACAGAACGAATGTTACGCTAACTGGTGACGGTGGCGGTGAAGTCGGCGGCTTCGGCCTGGACCAGCAACAGGGGTAGCAAGGGCGCCACGCTTACAACGTGGATGTCAGCGGTTTGAATCCGTTATTGTCCACTAACTAAAAGTTATCTTTGGATAGGAGCTAAGATGGATCGTGCCGAAAAGATTGAGTCGTGGGACAAATTTGAAAAAGGAACTTTTTACACGGGCGGTAGGTGTAGTAACCGTCTTTCGAACAGACGAAAACGAGGCAAAATTTAATTGGACGCCAAATGGTCCTCTATTTATGATGGCAGGAGCGGCATCTTATGCAGAACGGAAAATTATGATAAATTGGGCGGACTCTGAGGGTGGTCAGGCAGAGCACATTCAGGCTGAAGATGATATTGGAGACTGTCTAGATTGGACAACCACCGCTGCGTTACGTGATAAGATGTTGCAGATTTTCCCCAGCGCCGTGATTGTCTATATTTTGGAGAGGCGGAAGGGTGGAATACAGGTGGTTTCAAATTGGAATGGGTCATCTCTGGCTTGCCAGTCTTTGATCTCTTGGGCAGGATTTAATCTTCGTCAATCAAAGGAAGCGTTTGGGCCTCCAGACGCGAATGATCCGATGGCTGATGATCCCCATAATTATCCAATTGATATTCTTGAACTTAGAGCTGAACCCAGGGGGTATCTTAAACTTTTTGCAAGTGTGCAGCCTCTTGAGATTTCGGGGTATGCAGAGGTTCTTGCCGACAAGTCTGCAAATTTCATAGAGGAGACGCAACGCCCAGACAGCTGAAGAAATTTGTGAACGGCGGTCCAAGAGGCCGGCGCCTGGGCGGTTAAAAAAGCCAGCGCCCGGAGTGGTACGTGTAGTGTAACCCGCCGAAGGCGGGTTGTCTTGTGGAGTTGGCGGCCCGCGAGACCCTTCCCAGGTTTCGCGCGGCCGCTGCAACTGGTTCCTCCCTTAGCGTTTAGAGTAGATTTTCCCCTTTTTTCGCGCGACTTCGGTTTGATTTCCTGCCCACCCCTCGGCGGCGGGCATCGACGGATCAATCGCACGTTGCAGAACGATGGATTATAAGGAAACCCATGTGACTCCATACGAGTACTTGCAAGGGCTACGGGAAGACATTCCAGCATGGCTTGATCAATTTAGAGACGGGGACAACTTCCAACGCCAGAAATTCTTCGGAACGCGCATCGTCTTCTATCCCGGATCAGGAACTGACGGGCACCCCGTGAAAATGTTTGGTTCGACGCACAGCGCGCATTGTTTCGTGTATGCGGACTACGGCGTGACCCAAACCACCCTGTAATCTGAACTTTGGCACCCCACGCATCGCTTCCGCGGGTACCACACGCTGGCCCGGCTCCATCTCAGCGAGCATGACTTGGTTCCCAACGGGTGGACTCCTCATGTCGATCCCGGCGATATGAGACCTGACCCGTATGGGTTCGTTACTACTACGCCTTTCGGATTCCTCGAAGTGCTTGAACGGGACCAGGGGTTCGATGACGCACATGGCGCCCGCCGTCTGGCCATCCTCTTTCTTGGCGCGGACGGCATAGCCACTTACGACGCTCTGTTCTGCCAAGGGCACCCCACGTTAGATCCCTTCGCCGTTGTCCTCCAGGATCACGGGTTCGGCGGGAACTATGATCGGTATGGGCGTGGCGGTTTGCTTGATCGTATTGCGAGGCGTTGCGGTGTTTTCCCACGCTGGCTTCTAGTCGCGCAGAACACAAAGATCTGGGACGGTTTTGTGCAGATTGCGACAGTTGAGGGAGATCCCGGAGGAATGCACGCTACCCTCCGGTTCCTCTATGAGCGCAGAGAGGAGTAGCGAGAGTTCCCGAGGAAGAGGCCCGTCGAACATCCGGAACTGTTCAATACATTCGGCTGCCAATTCAGTGGTAGCAATTGAAATGGCGTCCAATACCTGATCCTCCTCAACAATGTGACGGCGTGCCAGGCTTATGTTCAATCTGTGCCAGAGCCTTGTCCACGGCGTTGCAGAGAGCAATGTCTCGGTTCCTGCAATAGCTTCTCAGCGTCGGCACGGCTTCTCTGGCTGGTGAGCCGATATTGCCCAATGCCTCTGCCGCAGCGATGCGTTCCAGGATGTGTCCCTGGCTCAGTTTCTCGATGAGGACGGGAACCATTTGCTTGGCCTGCGGGTCAATGAGTCCTAATGCCTCGATCGCCTGAACCCGAACCTGAAGGCCACCGTGTCGGATTGCTTTCCCCAAAGTTGGAATCGCCGCGGTGCCAATCCTGCCGAGGGCATGTGCGGCATCCCAACCCAACTGTCTATCTCCCAGCAGTTTGTTCAAGTCCGGTATTGCGGCTCGGGCCTCCGGGCCGATGTTCCCGAGTGCTCTGATCGGGAAATATTCGGCTTCGCGGTTTCTCATGCCGTGAATCAGGTGCGGCACTGCCGCTCGTGCTCTTGGCCCCAGATTTGCAATCGCGTTGGATATGTGTAGGGCCAACGGCCAGTTGATCAGTGTCAGGGATGAACCCAGCACCACGGCAACCCGGTCGTCGGCACAACCCAGATCACAGATCGCGACGGCAGCGGCAGCCCGTAACTGCGAATCCTTGTCGTTTAGGGCTTCTTGCAAGAGCGGCAGGGCCTCCTTCGCCCTTGGTCCGATCACGCCAAGGTCGATCACAGCAGCAGCCTTGGCGGGACCTGCCCCGTGTTGCAGGATTGCCATGAGATCCAGCACAATCAATCTGGGCAAGCAACGCCTGCGCCGCTGACGGAAGACTGTTTGTCGCATAGCACTAGTTGCCATATGACGTACGGTTTCGTCTTCATCGGCAAGAGCTTTCAAGATAAAGGGCACTGCCGCACGGCTGCGACCCTCGTAGTGACCGAGACTGGCAATCGCATAACACCGAACGAGCGGGTGATCATTTCCGGCCAGGTCGCGAAGCAGCTTCAGAACTTGCATGGACCTGCTATTCCGCAAGAGGCCGGCCAACGCCGACAGCACTCCTGGTTTGCCCCCGTTGGTTACCTCCTTCAGTGCTGGTAGGGCCTTCTCTAGAATCCGTTCCCAGTCCGAAGACTCGAAAGCCCTTGCTGACCAGCCGCTTTTCACCTGTTCGACGATTAGAGTGACTATCCCCGGATGATCTGGATCAACTCTCGACAACGCCTCGGCAGCGGCCCAACGTACGTGCCTGACCGGGTCCTTCAGCATCTTGACCAGCATCAGCCGGACTTCCTCCTGCTCTGGCGGAAATCGCATGAAGTAGTGTGCGGCTTCTGTACGCACTATGTGACTATCGTGTCCGAGCAACCGGGGGGGAATCGACACCTTGCCACCGAGTTCCGCGTTGTAATGTCCTAGCAACCGGATTGCCGCTCGCACAACAAGGGCATCGTTGTCATGTAGAGCATTGATCAATTCTGGGATTGCCTTCTCCAGTGTTTCGATCAAGGCAGGAGACTGGCACGAACGTGTGGCGATGCTGCGTAGCACATCGGTAGCTCGATGCCGGACAGTTGGGTTCCGATGCTTCAACGCCCTGACGAGCATTGGGGCAAGATCCCCAGAGTGGACCTCCGACAGAGCGCTGTAAACCCATAAGTCGTCCTCATCCGGCAACGCCTCAATCAAGTACGGCACCGCCTGCTTCCCGAAGTGCCGCAGAACGCGGTCGGGGCGATGCCGTTCAGAGACACTGATCGGTTCTCGCAGTCTTTTCAACCAGTAATACATGTCCTTGCCTGCATAGACGGGTTCGAGTTCCTCCTCGGTCGTTTCATGAGCGATTTGGGTCTCCCCAAAGGGGAAGAACTCACTTGAACCCAATACACCCATAAAAGGCGCCACACCTGCAAGTCTGAGAAAATCGCGTCGATTCTTCATCATCTGCCAAGACCTCCATTTGCCACGGGCACTGCCAAGAACAGTACCATTTTAAGGAACCACACCGCCAGACGTGGGTCAGTGATTGTCAGGGATGCTCAAGAATCATTCAGTCCCCACCAGACTTCCTATCTTGACTTGACAATCGAAAACGCTGCGATTCCCATACAGCAAACGACACTCCTCCAGATTTGAACGAAGACCTTGGATACCGCCGACGAATCCACGACAAATAAAGCCGGATTTCCGCCCCACAACAAATGCGGTGACCCGCGCTTGGCAGAGGTTGCGGGTATTATTACGGGTGAAGTGACTAGTGGTGGTGGACCGACAGGCGCGGATTTCGACAATAGGAGGTAAATCATGATTGCCGGTGTCAGTCAGAGCAAGCGAGCGTTGCCGTTTGGGACCGAGGACCTGGACCCAAACGTCGCCGTGGTGGATACGTGGCCCAAGCGGGTGCGGTGCTACGTCAAGGGATGTCAACACGTGCTCCGGGCACCTACCCGCAGGGACAAAGGGGATGTCTGCCCGGACCACGGCATACGCTGCCATAATTCGTGGGCTGGGGCTACCTACACTTACGCCAACGTGCGGAACAATGCCATCGCATCTCCGGACTTGCTGGCAACGCGGATTGTGGGCCACCCGTTCAAGTACGAATCCCACCGACTGGGGGCCGAACGGTCAGAAGACATGCTGAGTTGGAATGTCTTCCGGTCCTTGCAGGAGGCTGGCTGTCTGCACAGAGTCGGCCAGTTCATCACCGGCGACAGATCACGCATCGAACCATTTCTGTATCTTTGGGGCATTTGTCTGACCGACGATGATCTCACTCCTTGGGATCTTCTAATCGACGCCCGCAAACGCTTTGAGTCAAATCTACCTGTTGACCGGCCGCTCACGGAACCAGACATCGCCCTGTATCTCCCGGGGCGGTACTTGATCCTGATCGAAGCCAAATTCACCAGCCCCAACACCGTCTACACGAAGGGCCCGCGGGCGAGCGATTCTTCATTGACGCTTGATGAACTGCTCGACATCTACAGCGATCGGGTTCTCAGGACTCTCGACTACAGCGTTGCCCAAAAGCGTGACCGGATCCACTACCAACTGTGGAGGAACATGATTTTCAGCGAATGGATGGCCTACATGGACCATGCTCGTACAAAGCCGTATCATGTCAACTTGGTGCGAAGTGGATTTGAGCGGGCCAGTGCTGAAGAATTCGGCAGCATGGTTCGGCCCGGCGTTCGGGATTGTTTTCAGCGGATCACCTGGGAGCAGATCTACTGCTGGTGCATTGGGGAGCCGAAGTTGTCGAGGCTCAGGCGGTACCTAGACACCAAGACCGCCGGCTTGACAAAGGCATTCCGAATCAACAGCATCTGCTCCCAGATAGGTGAAACCCTTACCAGGAGGTAAGATTTCGTGGCCAAGAAGAGAATAAAAAAGATCCCCACCACGCGGCCGGACGCGGAGAGGAGGCTTCGCCAGAGTGATCGGCTTGCCCGTGTCTTTCGAGTCCTCCAGTTGATCCAAAGCCGCGGGCGCTATAGCGCCAAGGAAATCGCGGCCGAGATCGAGTGCTCCGAGCGGACCGTCTACCGCGACCTGCAAGTGTTGTTGATGGCGGGAGTGCCGTACTACTTCTCAGAGGAAGAGAATTGCTACCGCATTCGACCGGGCTGGCAGTTCCCCGTTCTCAACCTGACGCCGGATGAACTGCTGGGGCAGGCGATTGCAGGGGCAATCAGCAAGGCACCCGGGTTGGACGTGAGCAGGGGAGCCAAGGCGGCCTCGACCAAGCTGGCGGCCAAGTCCTCCGAACAGACTGCCAGGATATTAACCGACGCCGCACAGCTTGTCGCGGTCCTCGATCTGAAGCTGGCCGATCATAGCCGGCACCACGAGGCCTTGAAGACAATCCAGTGGGCCTTGCTGGAGAGGAAGCAGCTCGCCGGCCATTACATCAGCCCATATCAGGAGAGGCCGGTCACGCTGACCCTCGATCCGTACCGGCTCTGTCTGGTCCACCAGGCTTGGTATCTCATCGCGAGGCCGGCTTCTTCAAAGGACCCTCGGACCTACCGGGCGATGCGTTTCAAGTCGTTGCGAATGCTCGATGCTCCGGCGGAAGTGCCCGAAGACTTCGACCTTCCGGGATACTTCGGCAACGCCTGGGGCGTGTTTCGTGGCAAGGAGGCTTTCGATGTTGCCGTGCAGTTCACCAAAGACGCTGCTGCCATCGTCCGGGAAACCAAGTGGCATCCAACCCAAAAAGCAAAAGAGCATCCTGACGGCACCGTGACACTTAGCTTCAGAGTGGACGGTCTGGAGGAAATCGTCTGGTGGGTGCTCGGCTGGTCAGGCCGGGCGAAGGTCGTCAAGCCCGAGAAGCTGCGAACGATGGTCCTTGAGAAGTTGCAGTCAGCGATCGAGCTAAACGGCGGGGAATTATGAGATGGAAAAGAACAAGACCGCCACAAGCCATTGGCTTACGCCCTTCATGAAACTCAGGGAGCAGATACAGTCACTCGTGGCCCCACACGTCGGGCTCTACCATGGCGTGTTTCTAACCGGGCCTGCTGATCCAAACGACCTCTCTTATTTGGCGGACGATCTTGTGGGTTCGCGTTTCGCTCCCCATGTGCAGACGATATCCGTTCAAGTATCCGATGATGCGCGGGCGCATCATTGTTTCTTCACAAGGAACAAAGAGGGCTTCGCGAAGTTGCAGACGACCCTGCTCGATCTGGACCGATGGGTCAAGGAAGTGCCGCTGGATGTACTGCCGAAGCTGAAAGAGCCTTCAGTTGAGCAGCATGAGTACGGTCAGCTTGCCACGTGGATGTGTCTGTTGTATTACCTGGCCTGGAAGTTCGGCGATGAAATCCTATGGGCGGAGTTGGAATATTCGGACTCGGTCGTCGATTTGATGTGGAAGCCCTGGTCGCGGTGCTCGGCATCTGCTGTCTCTGATCCGCGGCCGCTTATGACTCTGACGCCGGAAGATAAGGCTCTTGGTCGCTGGAAGCCGGGAGTGGAGGTCGATGGTCGCAAGTGCCCAAGCGTGGTTTCTGCCTACCTTGAGACGGACGTTTTGCTGGCCTCGATGCAGGCAATACTCCTCCTCAAGTACGTTGGGTTGGATCCTGGTGCCCCAACCTCTCAAGGGATGCCACCTCCACGGCGGTCACGAAGACCATGGCCGCGGGGGAGCACATCGGGCGACAGAATCTTCTGGGCTTTGATTCGACACCACGACCGCAGCCCCAATACCCGAAATAACTCCCCACTCGACGAGGAAGAGATCGCCAAGGGGGCCAGCGTTAGTCGGTCCACAGTATCGCGTCGGTTTCCGAAGATTGTACCGGGCGGCGTGGAAAAGTACCGGGAGTTGTGCGAGAAGGGAGAAATTCAAAAACACCTTGCCAAGTGTCAAGAGTCTCCAAATTGGCAGTTGATTCGTGGCATTGCTCCAAGAAGACCAGAAGGCTCACCGACCGGATGAGGAACTCGAAGACCGTTTGTAGAAAGTTGGCGTAGACCATGGAATTCATCGTTGCCAGCAGAGACGAAATTGAGCAAGGGATCATAGTCGGCACTCCTCCCTATGTGGTCGTCTCCATCACCGACCCAGACAAGCCTCAGGCACGGATTCGGGAGCGAGTCGGTTTGCGTGGAGTACTTCACATTGAGTTCCATGATGCCGTCCCCGTCGACGGTGAGGCTCTGCCGCCCCACATCGTGCTCATGACAAGGGAGCATGCCGAGGAAATTTGGGACTTCGTGGCTCGGCATCAGGATCAGGTGGGTACAATCGTGGTCCATTGCGAACAAGGCATGAGCCGCAGCCCGGCAGTCGCGGCGGCGCTCGCTGAACGGCTGGAGGGCGAAAACGACCGTTTCTTTCTCGAATACCAGCCCAATGAATACATCTACGACCTGATGTTATCGGTAGCATCGGACGGCGGGCCCAATGCCGGTGCTCGCCCCGCTTGAGAATCCCGGTCGGCGAATTCGGAGGCGGGCATGATGAATGCCAAGTCGGCCGTTCGGCGGAGCCGGAAGGGCATCAGAAGCCCCAGTTTCGCATCTAGGCCGTCTCGGGCGGAGCCGTTGCTGGCGGTTTGGAGTAGCCGACGATCATATTCAGCCAAGAAAGGCGTTTCGCCGGCCGTTCCCACCTCAGCCCGTTGCGAGGCACAGCCCCCAAGAAGCCCTGATTTATCCAGATTACTGACAGGCTGCCTGTCAGGTGGAATATTCGCTCTATCCGCCGGATGCACTGACCCCAGTCTGGCAGTGAGTGCTGACACACTTCTAGGCGGAGGACGATTGCACGGCCGGTTGATCATGCTGCACTCACGGGTGGCCCTCAGGACAAAGGGACCCAGGTGACAATCGGCCCGTGATCGTTTCTCGTAAGCCACGCACCCGCACATTCAGGAGAACAGACATGCTCAAGCCAATCTATGACGACGAAATGAACCTAATCGGCAGGACCGATGAGAATGGCACCTTCTTCGATGCTGCTTCGGGCCGCATCGAAGGCTGGACGGGGGCGGACGGCACCTCCTATGACAGGTCCATGAACCTGATCGGCCGGGGAGACGAAGACGGCACCGTGATGGATGCTTCGGGGAACATCACCGGATGGTCTCCGGATGGAATGGTCGTGCAGTCATCGGGGCAAATTGGAGGCTGGGTCGGATCGCATGCCGATCAACCGGGCGATGGCCGTCCCGATCGGACTCGTGATGTCGGAGCGATAGCCCGGCTGTCTAACGGCCAAAGGGGGCAACCGTCATTTGCTGCAGCGCACGTCAACCGGCGATCGGCTGGATCAAACAACGCGGGAAAAGCATCTACCATCATTCTATTTGGAGGCTGGCTAATGTACAGCGGAGGACCACTCGTCGGCGCTGCTGTACTCGCGGTTGGCTTCACTTGGATGACGATGGAGTTGTTGAGATCCTAACGGCAGAGCACGATGCGAAAGACCCACGGACGTCGTCTCTAGCTATCGGGCGTTGCAATTCTTGCGCCCGTATCGGACAACCACAAGCGACAACGGATTTACGTGATCGGATGCACCCTATGCCACTAAGTCCTCGTAAAAACCACTCAGAATGGGTATGCTGCTGTTGCGGGCAGATGCCACGTCCGAAGCATTTGCACTAAGATGCCCGAAGAATCACCCCTCGTCCGCCAGTGGGTCTTGTCGCATGCGCAAGGGGTGAAGGAGGCGAAGAGTTAATGGATGATACGAAAACGGTTGTTGACGAACGGGAAGTGACGTCGCCGGAGGTGCTGGAGAAGCCGGTGCGACGGCGGCAACGAAACCTTGGCAGTTATCTTATCTCTCCGCCAAGACAAGCCACCTCACGGCTGCTTTTGACATGAATGTCCGCGAAGCATAACAGGGGAAGGAAATAACATGAGCGATGGTCGATCTGACCCAATCTTCGAACTAGTAATTTCGCTACTTCGAGACGCACACCGGGAAGATTCCCCACTGTGTGCGCCCGAAGATCTCTACAATGAGGGCTGGCTCTTGCGGCTTTCGTTGGCTCTCGAATCGGCGGGAGTGTCATGCCTGCCTTTCAGGCTGCTCGAAGAAGCCATCTGGCTCTCTGAGCCTCTCCTCTACTCACCTTTTCAGGCGCGGACAAGAGGCGACGAACTGGCCGAACGGCATACGCAGGCGGATGCAGTGGTGGGCCATGTCGCGATTGCCAAGCAAGCAAAGAGGGGATTGAGGCTGAGAGCAGAGGCGCGGCAGTTCATTGTTATCGAATCAAAGCTGGGAAGCCCATTGCAGCCAGGGACACAGAACGCACCAGACTACGACCAAGCCGTCCGAAATGTTGTTTGCATGGCTGAGATCCTGAAGCGGGCCGAGCGTCCAGTGGCAGAAATGGACTCGCTTGGGTTCTACGTTATCTCACCAGCCAGCAAAATTGCTGAACATAAGCCGCTACTCGAAGTGGAATCAATGGAGCAAAAGGTCGCCGAACGCATCGCGGGATATCCGTCACCTGACCGTGAGCGACTGGAGAAATGGAGAAAGGAGTGGTTTGATCCCCTAGTGCAACGAGCTGAGATCAGATGTGTTGCGTGGGAGGACGTAGTCGACAGCTCCCGGCGTGCATCCCGAGAATACGGCGATCACTTCCAGCAGTTCTATGACAGATGCATCGGTTTTGCTGGTCAGAAGTCTGTTGCGCCGATGGGGGGTACGACGGTCCAGCCGGAAGCAAAGAGCGTTTACATCGTAGACGACGAGCTAGTAGTTATCACGCGCCGCAGTGATAACAACTGTCGTGTGATACCCTTGGAGTTTGAAGGGCCCTACTTTCCTGAATCCAAGTTGATTGCTACTTATGTATTTGGCGAGCTTGAGCCCGAGACAGGCAACTTCGATGTGAAACGCTGTCGTCCAGCAAAAGGGGCCCAGTACCTATGGGACCCGCCTGCTGGCGAAGACTGCTGCCCACCTGGCAACGAAGACCGCCAGCCTGAGCCCCCTTGTCGCATTGTCGTCATTGTCCCAGGGTCTGGCGACACGAGTAGAGTTGGACAAGTGGATACACCGCAAGCTAGTTTTCTTGTGTACACCCACCATCTACGTGCTGAATGATGGCAGACCGGAACTACGTAGAAAACAGAATCGTGGTGCCCGTTCCGCCGAAGAATGGTTGATGGACTCAGTACGTTGCGTAGATCCATTCAGCGAAATGTGACCAGTTGGGCTTTCACCCAAGGGTGAGCACGGTCGACGATGGGACCAAGATGGCCTACAGAGCTGTTATGCTCCTAGGGGTGGAACTGGGCTATCGCCACTGCGATGTATTGCTCGACCTGGCGCCAGCGCACGAAGCACGGCTGACCCCGCCTTTCCCCTCGGGGGCCCAGTCCAGAAGCCCCCGCAGAGCGGCCCGCACCCCCCGATGTTCATCGCCGGGCAGGGCAAGGAGTGATGCCGTGCATGAGGGCCTACGCAGGGTCGTCAGGCGGTTCCTGACCCGGGGCCGGTGTACTACAAATCTTGCGGTAGACCCAGTCATCGACACGATCTATGACGTCTCGCACCTTCCTGATGGCCCCCTCATCCTCAGATTTGATGGCCTCATTAGCCTTCATAGATATCGCGGTCTTGGTAATTGCGGTCAATTCCGGAATGGAGAAGTGTGTTCCGCCGTTGAGCAGCTCGCCGTAAACTTCCGAATCAGACCTAGTGTTATAACGGGTCTCTTCAATCAGATCGAAGTCGCGCACAACGGACTTATCATGGCCTGGACTCCAGTGCACCCAGCGTTTTGCTGCCGAGGACTGAAGACGGATGAGTCCTTTTCCCAGGCGCGCAAGCACTTCTTGGTTTTGGATGGCCTTGTTGACTAACTCCACTCGAACTGAGGTAGTCCGAGGTGGGTGAATTTATTGAGGATTCTACTTCGCATCCGCGTTTCAGTTCGTTGATTTTCGATTAAGCGATTTTTCAAATGGTCACCAAAACAACATTTCATACGATACATGGCCGTTTCCGAAAGGCTGCGACGATGATAGCCGATGCGTTCCTTCCATTGCCGACGACCGCGTCGACGGATTTCGCGGATCGCTGTGTCCCGCGGCAATGGAGGATCGCTCGAATTGCCGTGCCGCTTAATTGTTGCATTTCGTTGCGGCGGCACAATTGCCTTGATTTTCCGATTGTCCAGCGTTTCGTAAACCTTCCATTTGTCGTAAGCGCCATCGCCATAAAACGCATCGATCTTGCCAGCCACTTGATCCAAAAGGGGATCCACTTGGCCGGCGTCGTCGCAACTGTTTTCCGTCAATGTTTCCG
>Ga0255418_1013_pt1 | contig 11415 bp, 5 predicted proteins | sample ANMaggSeSYBR01C5_FD_182673 | JGI IMG/M metagenome (GOLD analysis project Ga0255418, IMG submission 182673) | Sediment cell enrichment communities from methane seep in Santa Monica Basin, California, United Staets - ANME aggregate JGI... | ecosystem: Environmental > Aquatic > Marine > Cold seeps >...
CAATATGGAAATAATCAGTAGCTTTCATCCCTGTTTCAAAGATATCATTTTTCTCATTTGTAAACTCCTCAGCACAGGATTCTGTGATAATATTAGATATCTGACCATCAGATATAACAATGCCCGCTTCAGTTAATGTCCTCAAAATCTTTTTCTCAGGAACACGACAGGCAAAATATTGGTAGATAACAAATGCTTTCAAATCATGTCCAAATTCACCATCAACCTCATCAGGTAACCTTGCTTCATAGGTCTTTTTTTCACCTGGTGAATAATAGCGTTCAAGCCTATACTCAACATTATCCGTTTTGAACAGTATATTTTGAACAGTAACACTCCGATAACCCTTAAACTCTGCATCCTCTGGAAGAATATCATGATCGACAGATAATACTTCAACACGATCAACCTTAACACGTGATTTCTTACTCTGTTTCTTCCATTTCCTTGTTTCCTTTCTAAAACCTGGGGGTGTGTAATTATGAGATGGAACATTTGGTTTAAAACTTGGTTTCCCTTTCTCACCTTTCAAACGATTTATCTCATCCTTTAACTGTTGATTTTCCTTTTGAAGATCTTGATTCGCTTGAACCAAATTTTCTATGACATTTAATAGTTGACCAATCAAGGCTTTAATCTTGGCTTTATCATCAAAATCAAATTCATCTGGATTGAAAGATTGTATCTCTTGTGGAATCTTCATAGATTCCACCATCCAGAAAACAGTTTTTCAACCATCCAAATCATTAGCAAATGCACCCCAAATCAAATATCTGCTAATGGATGTCACATACAGTAATTTTTCGGTATTTTTAAAAGAAACTACGTCAAGTTACCACACAATATTGAGCAAGTTCGCAGATGGTAATAATATTTTAGTCATGGCTGAATATTATCAAGATATTTTTATATCAGATTTGATGATGACATATTCTTCAGATGGGGGAAATACCTGGAGTGATATATTAGGATTTTTTGAAACAGAATCTAAAGAAACAAAGCCCGTTGTTGACTTTTGTGGAAATAACGAGTTTCAAGCTTATGGAACATGTCTTCCCGATTATAATACAAAAATTCTGTATTTAATTCATTTTCCAAGTATGACAGATCCAGAAGTTTATTGGAAAGATTCTGAAGGTTGGACCCTATGGTCAATGACATGGGATGAATGGAATGATTTTTATAGTATAGATATAGCGGGTTATCCCCATGGTGATAATGCACCTGCGTCTGATTTTCATGGTATAATAACAATGATTGGCGAAGGTTCTGGTGCAGATGAAATTGAAAATGTATATGAGACTCAAGATAATGGTGTAGGTGCATGTTTTTTAGAGTTTACTGGCGATCTTGGGGATACTTTAACAGTTGATATTGATATATCTGAAGAAAGATACTTTGAGGCGATGGAAATATCAAATGACCCTGATCTTGGATTGGAGGAGAGTTATGGTGTTTTTTACGAATATTGTTGGGTTGAACCAGGTAATGAGAACTGGTGGGAAAACGATTGGCCAGCAATGGTTATTGAGCATGCCTCAAATCCTGATCTAGCTGCAGATGGGGGAAATTGTTACCTTATCTGTGAATATGATGGAGGAATTGTATGTTATTATTCTAGTGATGCCGGTGAAAATTTTGAAAGTAGTACAATATCTGCAAGTGGCACATTTCCTACAGTATCGATAGTTGAGACAACAGTGGTTTGCTCCTATTTTAGGAATGGAAATTTATATACTTCTACTTCAGAGAACGGTGGACAATCTTGGGAGGAAAATATTGTAAATGACGTTGAAGGTAGTGCTGTTGAAGAATCTCATTCAGCGGATGTAGCAAGTAACTATGTAACTTGGACCGATGACAGAAATGGAAATAATGTTGTATATTTCGATAAAGCGGGAGAAGTTAGCATACCAATAATCGAGATAGGAACTATCTCTGGTGGAATGGGCGTTACTGCGGTCATAAAAAATGTAGGAACTGCTGATGCAACCAATGTAGATTATTCTATAGAGGCAACTGGCGGAATACTAAGTATGATAAACAAACAGGAATCGGGAACAATATCAAGTCTTGCGGTAGGAGCACAAGAAACAATAAAATTACCAATGTTAATAGGACTTGGTAAAGTATCAATAACAGTTACAGCAGGTAGTGCAAGTGAAACAGTAGAAGGTACGCAGATACTAGTCTATACAATGATATAAAATAGAGGTATTTAAACCTCTAAAACCCTCTTCTTTTTTTCCATTATTACACATAATAGCTTTTTCACCAAATTTTTTATCATTTCGTACAAATTTCTGACAATAACTCTTATATGCTGACCAGCATTGTTATATTTAACAGAAAAAAGGGGCGAATAATATGAAGAAATTTTTGCCATTACTGGTAATCCTAGTATTATTTCTAAGTGGATTTGGAGCTGTTGCTTTACCAAATGTTGAGATAAAACAAGAAAATAGAAAGTTATCTTTTTCACAGCTTTCTGTGGTGGATGAGGGCAAATCCATTACTTTGGATTTAGATGGGAGCAATTCGGTTATGTTGGAGAAAGACCACTATATGGTACCAACACACATAGAAACTTTTACATTTCCATTTGGCACGGAGATTCAGAGTGTCAAGGTCACGTCTAAAAATATCCACCATGAGACACTTACGAAAAAATTAATGATTGCACCAGAACCTGTTCTGATGGGACAAACAGTTAGAAGTGAAAGCAATAAAATAAATGTAGATTCCATTGCTACAAATGTTTGGTATGAATATGATGTTGGAACTGGAATAAACAGAAATGAAAGATGTGTTTTTGTAAAAGTGCAGACATTCCCAGTACAATATAACCCATCAGAAAATACAATAAAATGGGCTGAAAATGTTGAAATAGACATAAACTACAAAGAACCAGAACAAAACATAATCTCGTTCGACGAGGAATATGCATTTATTGTCCTTGCACCATCTGAATACAGTAATGAGTTACAAGAGTTAATTACCCATAAAATTAGTAGAGGCATCTCAACCAAATTTGTCACACTTGATGAAATATATAGTGGTACTTACTTTTCGGTACAAGGCAGAGACAACCAAGAGAGAATCAAATACTTCATTAAAGATGCAATAGAAAATTGGAATACAAACTTTGTACTGTTGGTTGGTAGCAGTCTGAAATTTCCAACTAGATTATCACATGTTGATGATCTAACATTTGTTAGCGATCTTTACTACGCAGATATCTATGATGAAACATATAGTTTCTTGAGTTGGGACTCAAATGAAAATGATATATTTGGAGAATACAGAACAGATGAAGTCGATCTCTATCCAGATGTATTTTTGGGTAGACTTGCATGCATAAACGCAAATGAAGTGACAACGTGTGTTAATAAGATTATTACCTATGAGACAAATGAAGCATACGCTCAGGATTGGTTTACCAATCTTGTTGTAATCGGCGGAGATACATTTCCGTCAAAGTATGGAGATGATTCAGGCATAGATGAGGGAGAATATATTAATCAGGCTGTAATTGATATCATGGAAGGTTTTATACCTGACAAAATATGGGATTCAAATGATAGATTAAGTGGGATATCTCCTTCAGGAATTACTAACATTAACGATGCCATTAATTCAGGTTGTGGTTTTGTCGATTTTTCAGGGCATGGTGCTTCATGGGTTTATACCACATATCGCCATAATGGCACTCAACAGGTACTTCCGACACCGACTGGCCAATATAGGAATTCCCATGCAACTGACCTTAAAAATGGAGATAAGCTACCAATTGTAGTTATCGGAGCCTGTTCCGTTGGTGAATTTGATAGTGATCCAGATTGCTTTGCCTGGTCTTTTGTCTCAAACCCAAATGGTGGAGGCATAGCTTCGTTTGGTGCCACCACATATGGTTCTGCATATATAGGTAAATGGGTAACAATGGGCCTTATCGAAGGAATGACATTAAACGTATTCGAAGCCTACAAAGACGGAGGGACAATAACATTCGGGGAAATGTGGCTTAGGGGCATAAATAAGTACATATCTCCTGGAATGAGTGAAACGGATTATTTAACAATCGAAGAATGGCAACCTTTTGGTGATCCCACACTTGCCATTACAGGAGACTCACTAGCCCCGGTAAAACCAGATGCACCAGATGGACATACATCTGGCAGTATTGATATAGAGCATACATATACTGCATCTACTACCGATCCCGATGAAGATCAGATACACTATCTCTTCGATTGGGGCAATGGAGAATTATCAGGATGGATTGGCCCATATAATTCAGGTCAGACTGCGCAGGCAAGTCATAAATGGACAGAAAAGGGAGATTATGAGGTAAGGGTTAAAGCAAAGGATGATCATGGTGTTCAAAGTGAATGGTCGGATCCTTTGCCAATTAGCATGCCGAAAAACAAACAATTAATCGATATACCCTTCTTTGATTTCTTAGAAAGATTTCCACGATTATTTCCAGCTCTCAGGAATTTCCTTGGACTATGACCCGCTAAAAATCTTCTTTCTTAATTCTGAACAGACCGATTTTGGCTTTCCTCTGATGTTAAAACTATAGTTTCGTTAATTGTTTTTATCTCTATTTTTAAATCAAAATTGTGCTCTTTCTCATTTTTTATACTCAAGAGTACCAGTAAATGTTTGCTACTCGATCCCGTATTTTTCTTCAGTTGTTCTCTGGAAATATGTAAGATCGATTTGATTCCAGTCATCAGCATCATGTTCACCGTGACTTCCATCAGAGTAACCTAAAATGTACTGGCCGAACTTATTATAGTTCATGCAGCTTTCATAACTATCCCAATAGGCTATTGCTTCTTTTCTGGCTTTTAATTTTTCTAGTGGTGGCAGATTGTTTCTACCTACTTGAGATGAATTGTCTATTCCTTCGTGATATGAGGGGTTAAGACTAAGCGAATGACCGAGTTCATGCATGACACCTACGGCCATGGCTACCCTTTGGAGTCTTGGCGTTATTGCAGAGGGAAAGAAAACCGTTGCATAAAATTCGAAGTTGCTTGGAATGGATATAACGTCGCTCCACAACTTGTAATCTTGAGCAAAACACCATCCGCCAGAATGATGTATAAATACATATCTAAAGGCCCCCTTCCGCTCATCAGCAAAATGATACTTATAGAATTCCGATCCAATGCCACTTAGTGGACTTATGTAATCCTCTATATACTCCAAATATTCTCCCCCACCATTACTTGGACCACCTGGCCAACCATCATCAATATGAACAGTTATATCATGCTCACTGAATTTATCAACCATCATCAATTGTGACTCTTCCCAGAAAACATGTTCATGGGCAAACAATCCTGGGCCTTTTTCCATAAAATCTACCTCTATATAGATATCTTGGTGATACGGATCAGCCAACCATTTCTTCAAATTGTATTCTTCTAAATTTGATAAACCATCTTTTTCTGGATCAATAGTGGAATGATTGTCATAAACAAACGGATCATAGCCCCATTTCCATTCCCATGCAGTTGGAATGCCATCTTCATCGGGATCAAGTTTAGAATCATCCACCTTTGTATCAGTATGCAGTTTATTTACTTCCCACCAATATGGAATACCATCACCATCTTCATCCAATTGATGTACATCGAACCATATTTCATAATTTTCTCCGTTAAAATGACCATAACCATCACTATCATTAAAGCTATCATCACCTGTCCATCTACCATTTCTAAAATCATAGGTTATCTGAAAAACTTCCATTTCTTGGTCATAATTACGGAATAATTTTTTCGTGGTTTCAAAAATTTTAAGTTCAATAATGCACTCTTCTTGTTCATCTTCCACAAATCGAAAGGTTTCCCATCCTATATACCCCGTATCCCATTTGTCAATATTTTCACCAATCCATTCCGCACCATCAAGGACGGCGACAAAATGATAGATGGGTTTTTCCTTCCAAGAGTTTCCAATTTTCCTCATTACATTTTCTATTCCTTTTTTATGTATCCGTCTTATCTCCAAAGATAATGCTTGATTTACTCCAAGAGGGCTAATAGTATCATCAATTATTCCATTTTCATCAATTCCCCCTTCCTCCTCTTCTTTGGGTCTGGATTCTGGGTAGAAAACTACAAAACAGATAGAACTCAATAGAATTATAATTAGTGATATGGCTATTAAGGTAAGCAATTTTTTGTTCTTTAGAGTTAGAGACAAAAAGTCCTTTCTTTTTTTATTTTTTGCCCGTTTTTCCATTTTTTTGCCTAACAATCAATATATAGTGATTTATATACTCCTTAGGACTATAAAAACATATTGTAAAATGTAATAAAAAATGGATTTATTGTTGTAATGTCCGCAGTTCATAAAAAATAGAAAGTGAATGTTTCCTATTCACTCAAATCCATGTAAATATTTTAGAAATTTCGTTGATATGTCCAACGACGTCATGGCAAAAAACGGAAGAGTGACAACAGGCTACATGACCAAAACATTTCAACAACTTTATGCACACTGAGAGGCATCATTTATTTGACACATTTTAAGAGTAGTTGAAAAACAAGGTAAACATTAATTTTGTATCAGAATTGCAGATTTTGTACAGAACAACAAATTGCTGGGATATTTTATACTTTTATACAAATTCTCAAGACCAAGTGGCAAATATACTAATTGCATTAATAAACTGTATTAGATAAATACAAGGGGAAAACAATATGAAACATGTTTATTCAAAGGCAAAAATAGTTTGCATCTGTACAATACTATTTTTGATTGTAGGTTCGAATCAGGCAAGTATCATCGCAGAAAAAACAGGAATTACAAATATGAGTTCTGAATGGGTTGTGATGTTTTACCAGAATGGTGATAACAAGCTTTCACCTTATATTGATGTGTGTCTTGACCTTATTGAAACGGTCGGGGCAACTGATGATGTGAAAATCGCAGTTCTTATTGATAAAAAACCATTGAACGACACAAAATTGTATTATTATGATGGCAAAACGGCAGTAGAGCAGGAATGGCCATTAGAATCTGATATGAGTGATCCAGATACATTGGTTCAATTTGCAGAAAAAGTAATGAATGATTACCCTGCGAATCATTATTGTCTTGAAATAACAGCAAACAAAGGAAGCGGTTGGCAAGGTGTCTGCTGGGATGAGCATGGTGATGACATCATGATTACAATGCCTGAAATATATGATGCTCTTGACGAAATTACAGAAAATGGTTGTTTTAAATTAGATGTCATATTGATACAAACTTGTCTTGGTGGAAACCTTGAATTCCAGTATCAAGTGCGTCAATTTTGTGATTATTATGTAGGATATGCTGATTGTGGTTTAGTTGGTGATATACCATTTGATGGCATCCTTGCAGAGTTAGTTGAAAATCCTTCGATGACTTCCGAAAACCTGGCGACCACAATAGTTGATCATTTTACACCTCAGCAAATTCAAAATATTTATCAGGCAATGGGTGCAACTGATTCACTTATGCTTGATGAACTTGCTACTGGCATTGATGATCTAGCGCTTTTTTTAATTGATAACATTGACCTATACAAAGATGATATTCAACTAGCATTGGAAGATGCAAGAAAATATGGTCTTCAATTCAATATTGATTATTATATCGATCTTGTTGATTTCTTAGAACATCTATCAATTAGTAACCCTGATTTTAATGGCATAAAAAATGATGTTTTAAATAAAGTTGAAAACGCTGTTGTTTCGAAAGTAGCCTTAGAAGGATATCCCTCATGTGGATTTAATTTTTACTTTCCAAACAACAAGGATGATTATAATGATGCTTTACGATATGACCACGCTCTACCATCCCCATATGAAGAAACTCTTTTTGCAATAGATACAAACTGGGATGAATTTTTAAAAATATATTTGGAAATACCAAATAACGTTGCACCGAATCCACCTACTATTTCTGGTCCAAATAAAGGAAAAACTAATGAAGAATATGAATTTATTTTATCAGCAACTGATCCCCAAGAAGATGATGTAACCTTTTACATTGAATGGGGCGATGGTACCTATGAGATGACTGATTCTGTTTCTTCAGGAGGCGAAGTAACCATAAGTCATACTTGGGATACTGAGGGAACATATGAAATTAAAGCGAAATCTATAGATCAATATGGTGCTGAGAGTGACTGGACGACTCTTGACGTAAGTATGCCAAAGAGAAAAACCTCTAGTAACTCACTGTCCGCTGCCATTCTCATCGGGAAAATCACCGATATCGAATATCAAGACGGAAGTTTTAGATTTCTACCAGAGAAAATGATGTATATTGGTTATCATGTAAATCAGGGTCTGGTTATCCAGATACTAGATGAAACCTTTGGGGAATTTCCTTGTTGTAATTATATTGATCTCGTCAATTTCCATGGCATTACAAATTCAAAGTTCATCTGTGGTATATGGGCCATATTATAGTTAGTTATAGAAAGAATGCACATAACATTTATTATGTCGTGACGATAAATAATATATATCGTCGTCTATATTATAATTAGTAGATAGGGGAAAAATATGAAAAAAATATTGCCATTGCTGGTATTTGCAATCTTAATTCTAAATGGACTAGCAGCTGTTGCATTTCCTGCTGAAGAGAATTGTCAACAAAAAATGATTTTATCCTTTTCCCAACCTTCAATAAATGAAGATGATAAGTATATAACCTTGGAATTAGAAGGCGCTAATTCAGTATTGATGAAACAAGATCATTATGTAGTACCAACAAGAATTGAAACGTTTACATTCCCTCTTGGAACTGAAATAACAAGTGTGCAATGCACCCCAAAAAATATACATGAAATGGCCCTGGAAAAAGAATTAATGGTTACGCCAGAACCAATAAGTCTAGGTCAAACAGTAACTTCAAATAGCAATTTTAAGCAATATGTAAAACCAGTTACTACAAATTCTTGGTGTGATTATGATGTTGGAGCGGGAATAGACGGAGACAAACATTGTGTTTTTGTGAAAGTACAAACATTCCCAGTACAATACAACCCATCAGAAAATACAATAGAATGGGCTGAAATTATTGAAATAGAAATACAATACAAAGAACCAGAACAACCCATCATATTTGATGATGAATATGCTCTTGTTGTCATTGCACCTTTGGAATTCAGCGAGGAATTAGTAGATTTATTAGATCATAAAAATAGTAGAAATCTCTCAACGAACCTTGTTACACTTGATGAAATATACAGCGGCAGTTATTTTCCAGTTCAGGGTCGGGATGATCCAGAAAAAATAAAGTATTTCATTAAAAATGCAATAGAAAATTGGAATATTAGGTTTGTTTTGCTTGTTGGAGGGGCAGAGCAATTTCCCGGTAGACATACTCATATCTATAAGGAGTACACATACCAAAATGAATTTACTTTCTTATCTGATTTATACTATGCAGATATCTATGACGAAGAGTTGAACTTCTCCAGTTGGGATACTAATGAAAACGATGTCTTTGGTGAACATGGCTGGTATGGGAATAATGATCAATTAGATCTATATCCTGATGTTTATCTTGGAAGACTTGCATGTGTGAGTGAAGATGAAGTAACTACATGTGTTAATAAAATTATAACATATGAGACAGAGAAAGCATACACACAAGATTGGTTTACCAACCTTGTAGTTATTGGTGGAGATTCTCTGCCAGGGGATGAAGATCAGATAGATGAGGGAGAATATGTTCAAGAGAATGTGATTGATATCATGGACGGTTTTATAGCGATTAAAATCTGGGCATCAAACGGAAAATTAAATCAAGCATCCAACATAAATGATGCAATCAACAACGGTGCTGGTTTCGTGTTTTTCAATGGTCATGGTAGCACAGATTCATGGGGTACCCACCCTCATGAAAATGGAAGAGTATGGATACCTCCAGGCCTTTATAGAAATTCACATATCAATACACTTTCCAATGGAAATAAGCTCCCCATAGTAATATCCGACGCATGTCATCCTTGTAAATATGATCTTAGAAGTGACTGTTTCGGATGGGCATTTGTCACAAACCCCAATGGTGGCAGTATTGCATTCCTTGGCGCAACAGATTTTGATCTATCTTATGAGGGAGTAGATATCATAACAAAAGGTATCGAAAAACTTTGCTTGGAGCTGTCTACACATTACATAGAAAGCGTAGGAACATTTGGGGAGTTGTGGGGTAAATCGATTAGTACATACATATCCCCTAATATGGATAAAATCGATTACATAACAGTTGAAGAATTTCAACCTTTTGGGGACCCCTCACTTACAATTGCTGGGGAATCACTAGCACCAGAAAAACCAGATGCACCCAAGGGACCAACAAAAACTAGTGTAAATAAAGAACATACATACACTGCATGTACTACTGATCCTGAAGGAGATAATGTCTATTATTTGTTTGACTGGGACGATGGGTTTGATAGTGGTTGGATAGGACCATATGCTTCTGGTGAAACCGCAGAGGCATCTCACGTTTGGACTGAACAAGGAAATTATGAGATTCGGGTTAAAGCTAAAGACGAAAATGGAGTTCAAAGTGACTGGTCAGATCCGCTACCAATAATCATGCCAAAAAACAGAGCGACTAACTTCAACTCATTGTTTCTTAGAGTCCTTCAAAATCATCCACAGATGTTCCCTATTCTGAGACTGATATTTGGTCAATAGATTTTTTCACAGAACCTCGTCTCTTTCTCCTTTTGATTTTTAAAATTCAGGCATATAACGATATTTGTGACGTTTTATAAGGCTGACAGATTTATAATTTTTTATTACATTTGGAAATTTTTTAATTAGATCCTGCATAACTTGATAGAGTTGACTTATGTTTTCTAAATGAAATTCTAATTCTAGATGACTTTCCCCCGTGGTTGTATCTATACAGACTAAATTAGGATTAAATTTTACATAATTAATGATTTCACTTCTATATTTAAACTCTTTAAGAAAAATATAAACTTTGAAGGCATGATAGCCCAGTTTTGAGATATCGATCTCGGTTCTAAAACCCTGAATAACACCTAGTTTTATCAATTTTTTTATTCTATAGTTTATCATCGTAGCAGAAGAATGAAGTTTGTCGGCTATATCCGTTAACGGTCGTCTTGCATTTTGGGCTATTTCACTCATTATCTGAATATCGGAATCATCGATTTTCACTTTTTTCCCGCCGCCGTAAAATTCAAGCTTTGTTCTTTCAGATTTTTTATAATCATTTAATAATAGGTAGGAGGGTCTATAGTGAACCTCGTTCAAATAAAAGGTAAAAACTTGATCCTGAAGATAATACCCATATCTATTTTGTGTTTCTTCCCAAAAACGATAGAAGTCACTTATGTCCCTTACCCATAAAATCACCGACAAATCAAAATACCCC
>Ga0255418_1014_pt1 | contig 11223 bp, 6 predicted proteins | sample ANMaggSeSYBR01C5_FD_182673 | JGI IMG/M metagenome (GOLD analysis project Ga0255418, IMG submission 182673) | Sediment cell enrichment communities from methane seep in Santa Monica Basin, California, United Staets - ANME aggregate JGI... | ecosystem: Environmental > Aquatic > Marine > Cold seeps >...
GGACAGTAAATGCAGAACTCCCGAAGATGCTTTGGTTTTTAATGATGTGGCAAAAACACTGATAGTCACTGTTCAAGGAAACGAAAAGCAATTTGATGGAGATCATATAGAGGTAGTTGGGATCAAAGCTGATGATGGAATGCATGTAGAGTTAGAGAGTATGCTGGATCTCCTTTATCAGAGAGGGATAAAGAAACTTTTAGTTGAAGGTGGCGGAACCATTATATGGAGTTTTTTAAGGAATAGATTGGTAGATGATTTATACACCTACATTGGACCATGTATCATCGGGGGTAAAAACACACCTACGGTGGCAGATGGATTGGGCATAAAAAGCGAAGACGATTTATTATCTCTAAGAATAGTTGATGTGAATAGATTGGGAAATGGTCTTTTAGTTCATTACAAACTGATGCAATGAAAATATTATGCGATCAAATGCTTGGCACACTTGCAAAGTGGCTTCGTATTATGGGATTTGATACTTTTTATGCAAATGCAGAGATGTCAGATGAAGATTTACTAAACATTGCTAAAGGTGAAAACCGTACTATATTTACACGAGATAAAGAATTAATTATAAGGGGAAAAAAGAAAAATCTAAATGTTATAGCAATAGAAACTACAGACCTCGACCTACAATTAAATCAGGTTCTGAAGCATGTAAACATTGATGAAAAAGAGATTTTGTCAAGATGCACTTTTTGTAATACAATGCTTGATACAGTTGAGAAGAACAAGATCCAAGGAAAAGTTCCAAGTAAAGTATTTGAAGACAATGAGAAATTTTGGTTTTGCTCGAAATGTAATAAATTCTATTGGATGGGAAGCCATTATAATGAGATGATCAACAAGATAGACAAGATTAAAAAATTACAAAAATAGGTGCATTAAGACATTCTTACCACTTGGGCATGTGGTATTCCCTTTATCCTCAAGACACAGTCCGGATCCACAAGTCCCAGTTTTATGGCACACTGTACTGTTTTTTCACCGACAAGATTTGCGATGGTAGCGTTTTCCAAATATTTTTTTAGTACCTCTGCTGTTATTCGTTCCCCGCCATAGAATTCTTTGGTAACGTCTATCTGAAATTTTCCGTCAACGAATTTTTTACCGATGAGTTTTTCATCGCACGCACCGATTAGGATGTCGTTTCCCTGTTTGTAGATTTTTATGCTTATCATATCGTGTTTCCTTGTCTTTCTATAATCTAATTACTTTTCACTCTTTTATATCTCTTTCGAAAAATGCTGATAAAATTCCTTGCATTCATGAGGGTGTAAAATCCTCTTAACAATGTTTTGATTTTTCACCTCTAAAATGCCAATTTCATAGAAAAGTTTATATATTGCCTTGATGGGGAAATTTCGTTGAAACTGAATTATCTATTAAACCATAACGCTAAAAACCCATTGTGATATACACTTATTCTGAGATAAAATACTGTACGTATTTTTTGTGGGATAGGGGAAATGAAATCCGTAATTAAATCGTTCTCTGAGCATGGCACATTTGTCCAACCGGATACATTAAACTATATTTTATCCAAGGACGACCCAAAAGAATTCACCTCCTTTATAACTAAAAAGCTAAAAGAATATCCTCTCGTCTTAACAATTGAACAAGTAAAAAATATCGAGCAAGAAACAAAAATAAAAGATATTCCAAAATCTTGTGAAGATTCACTTGAAAAAAAGGAATTACAAAAGAAAATCCTTTCAGCAATGTATGGTGGAGTGTTACAACCAGAAACGTCTTTTGAAGAAAACGAACTCGAATATGATGATCCTGATAAAGATGATCAGATATCCATACCAGATGAGAATATAGAAGAAGAGGCAATACCTCAATTAATAGAAATAAAAAAAGTAAAAGGATGGAGGCCAGCATCTTTGGACTATGAGTCTGAGATTGAGATAATTAAGGACATAACTGGTAAAAGTACCTGCGAAGGAACTACAAGTGATTTTACAAAATTGTTTTTAAACAGGTATGGTGTTTTAAGAAAAATACTGCGAAGTCAGAGACGAGAAATGGCAAACGTCATTCCCATAAATAGGATTAAAAGAAGCGGTATTAAAGATATACAAATTGTTGGGATAATCAAAGATGTAAGAACCACTAAAAATGGACACAAACTAATAGAGATTGAGGATGAAACTGGTGCTGCAGCAGCTATTGCCTTGAAAGATAATCGTGAAGCCACTCAGATGGCAAGTGAAATTATTTTAGATGAGATATTGGGGATGAAATGTCAACTCAGCAAAGATGGCGATTTACTAGTAGTTCAAAGTATAGTTTTTCCAGATATTAGTATTCAGAATGAGAGGCATAGATCCGAGGTACCAGTTTGTGCTGCATTTCTTTCTGATATTCATATTGGTAGCAAACAATTTATGGAAACAGAATGGCAAGCGTTTCTGCGATGGATAAATGGTGAGATGGGTAATTCCAGACAAAAAGATGTTGCCGGTAAAATAAAATATTTGGTTATACCTGGAGATGCTGTGGATGGAATAGGTATTTATCCCAATCAAGACAAAGAGCTCTCGATAGTTGATGTATACAGACAGTATGAAACACTAGCCGAACAATTACAATTAATCCCTGATCATATATCTATTGTCCTGCAGCCTGGCAACCATGATGCTGTTAGACCTGCAGAGCCGCAACCTACATTTGAGAAAGAGATACGGGATCTATTTTCTGGTAATGATATTACTTTTGTTGGCAACCCTTGTTATTTTTCCCTCCATGGTGTGGAAGTGCTATCATATCATGGGCAAAGCTTGCTTGATTTCGCTACAAATATACAGTGTCTGAAGTATAATGAGCCATTAGAAATAATGAAGGTTATGTTGAAAAAACATCATCTTTCTCCAGTTTATGGTGGATACACGCCACTTGCTCCAGAGCATTTGGATTACATGGTTATAGACAGGATTCCTGATATATTTGTCACAGGTCATGTTCACTTGGCCACAATTGGGGCATACAGGGGGATTACTTTGATAAATGCCTCAAGTTGGCAGTCACAGACATCCTATCAGAAGATGTTGAACTTTATTCCGGATCCTGCAAAACTTCCGATTGCAGATCTTAAAACTGGAAATGTGACCATGATGGATTTTAGCGGAAAATAATTCTAATCTTTATGTTGATTTGTGTTTCTCAAACACAAACCTTTAAACCTCTTTTTTTATATGTAAATTGTTAAGTTTTAGAGATGGAAAAGTATGGGTGGGGACTTATCTGGAGATATTGCAGTTAGCTCAGATATGCGGTCGTATTTTAGCAGACTTCAGGATGATATTGAATCATGCTATTCCATTGCAGGTGAAGCACGAAAAAAGGGTCTTGACCCAGAACTTGAAGTTGAAATACCACAGGCATTGGACATTGCTGTGAGGGTAGAACAGCTTGTAGGTCCAAAAGGCATAGCACCAAAAATTCGTGAGATTACCAAAAAAATAGGTAACAGAGAACTTGTATCTTTGGAAATCGCTAGACAAATTGTTAATGGAAAAACCTACAAATTCAGTAAAATCGAAGATGCTTTAGATCAAGCCATACGAACGGGACTTGCTATACTTACTGAAGGTGTTTTAGTGGCCCCTCTCGAAGGGATAGCAGAGGTAAAACTGGGGAAAAATAAGGACGGTACGGATTACGTGGCTCTTTATTTCTCTGGACCCATCAGAAGTGCAGGTGGAACAGGACAGGCAATGAGCGTTCTGATTGCTGATGTTGTTAGAAGGGAACTAGGTATAGGAAACTATGTGCCAACATCTGGGGAGATAGAGCGTTACAAAGAAGAGATTCCTTTGTATAAGAGGGCGCAACATTTGCAGTATACTCCCTCGGTCGATGAGATAGACAAGATAACAAAAGGTTGCCCAATTTGTATAACTGGTGAGGGAACAGAAAAAGAGGAAGTAACAGGATATCGGGATTTGCCAAGGGTTGAGACAAACCGTCTTAGAGGTGGAGCATGTCTTGTAATTGCTGAAGGTCTCTGTCTTAAAGCACCTAAACTTTTAAAGCATGTTAAAAAACTAAAACTCAAAGGATGGGATTTCCTCGATATTTTTGTCAATAAAAGTAATGGTGGAGAAGATAAAAAAACTGATGGAATTCCAGAGATTACTCCATCCCTTAAATACATAGGTGAGGTTATTGCAGGTAGGCCTGTTTTTTCTCATCCATCTAGGAAAGGGGGGTTTAGACTACGGTATGGCAGGGCTCGTACGGGTGGTTTAGCATCTACTGCAGTTAGCCCTGCTTCAATGAAGATACTTGATGATTTTATTGCTGTTGGTACACAAATTAAAACGGAGCGACCTGGGAAGGGGACAATAGGTACTCCGTGTAGCCAGATTGATGGTCCCATTGTACTGTTGCAAAACGGTGATTTAGTTCAGGTTAATGATGTAGCAGATGTTGAAAAATACGATGTTAAAAAAATAATTGATCTCGGTGAGATACTTATTCCGTTTGGAGAATTCATTGAGAATAATGCATTGCTTCCTGATTCTTCATACGTTTACGAATGGTGGATTCAGGATTTACAGAAGTCACTAAACTGTCTGCCAAAGGAATATGATATCCACTGTATTATGGAAAATGATGAAAAAACTCAAAAGAAAATCAATGAAAATTTTGGAATGGAAGTCAATCTAAAAGAACCATTATTTTTGGATGCTTTTGAAATTTCAACTAGGTATAATGTTCCACTACATCCTTATTATAATCTATTCTGGCATGATATAACACCTGATGATTTAGTCAAACTCTCAAAGCGTGTGAAGGAGTATGGCGAAATAGTTGATGATTCATTACTGGTTCTTCCTAGGTATGATGAAATAAAAAATATTCTCATAGAACTTGGTGCAATTCATAAACAAAGTCAAGAAAAACTTATTTTGGATAGGCATTCCCATTCTATTATCAGATGTCTTGGTTTGGACATCAAGGATGGTTGCATTGTTGAAACAGAGAGAGTTAAGTTACTTGAAAACATAAAGGAAGGGCAAGATACTACTTCACTGGTTTCAGGACTTGCCGGCATAGAGGTTAGGAAAAAAGCGCCGTTTCGAATTGGAACACGCATGGGGCGGCCTGAGAAAGCAGATGCTAGAAAAATGAAGCCCCCACCACATGTTTTATTTCCAGTGGGAAACTATGGTGGCAATCAACGTTTGTTTAGGACAGCAGCAGAGAAGAGCACAATAGAATTTGAAGCAGGGCGAAGAAAATGCTCCAAGTGTGGCAAAACCACCTATAGGGTATTTTGCACATGTGGGGGGCATACGGATCCCATTGAGGGAAGAATAGAGATTCAAAAAGTCAGTATATCCAAAGAACTAGACATCGCAAAAAGTAACCTAAAAGAACGTAATCTTCCAGACACGATCAAGGGTGTAATAGGTACAATATCAAAACATAAAACACCCGAACCTTTGGAGAAGGGAATACTGCGAGCAAAACACAATGTATCTGTATTCAAAGATGGAACAATACGTTTTGATATGACTGATGCCCCTCTTACACATTTTAAACCAAAAGAAATCAGCGTTTCGATACAAAAATTAAAAAAATTAGGTTATACAAAGGATTATCTCGGAAATACTCTGGAATTTGATAATCAAATCTGTGAGTTGAAAGTACAGGACGTTGTTATTTCGAAATCTTGTGGGGAGTATTTTGTCAATGTATCAAGATTTATAGATGATCTCCTAGTTAAGTTCTATAAATTGAATCGTTTTTTCAAAATTAGACGACTGGAAGATTTAACAGGGCATCTTGTTGTCGGGTTGGCACCTCATACTTCTGCAGGATCTTTAGCTAGAATAATAGGTTTTACTGATGCTCAGGTCTGTTTTGCTCATCCTTTCTATCATGCAGCTAAACGTCGAAACGCCGATGGCGACGAAGATGGTTTGATGCTTCTCATGGATGCACTTTTGAATTTCTCCCATGCATATATTCCTGATAAACGTGGTGGAAGGATGGATTTACCCCTGCTTCTTACAACTCGTATCGATCCGTCAGAGGTCGATAAGGAAGCTCACAACGTTGATGCCATGGCAAGATACCCTCTTGATTTTTATGAAGCTACATTGCAACATGAGAATCCCAAAGAATTGGAACCTATAATGGATTTGGTGTCTTCAAGACTAGGTACTGAGTTACAATATGAACAGTTCGGTTTCACACATGACACAGATGATATATCTGCCGGTCCAAAGATGTCATCCTATAAAACATTGAAAACTATGATGGATAAGATGAATGCGCAGCTAAATCTTGCTGCAAAGATACGGGCAGTGGATGAAGCTGATGTTGCGTACAAGGTTATAGAAAGACACTTTCTACCGGATATATTGGGTAATCTTAGAGCGTTTAGTAAGCAGTCAGTTCGTTGCCCCATATGCAATATTACATATCGAAGGGTTCCCCTTATAGGTACATGTACACAGTGTGGTGGGAAGCTTATTCTTACAGTTCATGAAAAATCTGTTAAGAAATACTTGGAAATCTCAAAAGAAGTTGCGGAAAAATACAATATTTCGCCTTATTCACGTCAACGGATAAAACTGGTAGAAAAATCTATAAACTCTTTATTTGTGAGCGATAAGGTAAAAAAGCCGAAATTAACCGATTTTCTTTGATTATTTGGGAGCATAACGTTCATATATCTATTCTGCAATGCATTGTTTGTTAATTAAGAGGAGTTGTTTGATATGGCAGATAATGCATTTCATCAAATGAGCAAGAAAACTTGGTACAAATGGTCGTTTTATATCAATATAATTTTATTCTTTATAGTGGCCTTATTTATCTATTTGCTGATAATTGATTGTCTAGAATACAGTAGGGGCTCGTATGAATGGATATACATAGTTCGTGATATATCCTTTTTGTCAATTTCGTTGGCTTTGATTTTCTTCCAGTTCTTCAAAAATATGTTGAAAATTATGCGGAGATCATTGTGAGATAAGTAATGGCGATAGGTGTAGAATAGACTGGGGAGGTAGGCGTTCCCTGTAACCAGAAACCGCCGATATGCTGGAGTCGAAACCAAGAGGCGATGTAACGAGCATTTATTGATCCGTTTGTTGACGATGAGACCTTGTCCTTCGGGATTAGAGGTGATGACCACATATGGTCGGAGGATCATATGTACATCTTAGTTGCGGGAACCGGGTGAGGCACGGAAGTGAGCAGCCTTACCGCAAACTGCTGATGCTCAAAGGGTTAACGGGGTTGAGAATGCAGATGGGCAGTCAATAGATGAAACGTGCACCCACTTGCGGGGCTTCTACACCCGCTAAAATTATTAAACCCAACCTGTATTTCACGTTCTAAAATTATCGGGGGAATTCATATGGTACGATTGCTTAAGGATGAGAGTTTAGTAGCTTCATGGCAAAGATTCTTTGAAGAAAATTACAAACCTGGAATTGAGACTGTTGCCATTGAATATCCTGATAAACGTAGTTTATATGTTGATTATTGGGACATAGATAGGGCAGATCCAAAGCTCACTGAAATGCTTATCAATCAACCTTACAAAGCAGTATTTAATGCTGAGGAAGCTTTAAAAAATGTTGATGTTGCTGCTGAAAATAAATTAAAACTCCATTTTAGAGTTGTAAATATTCCTGATACAAACAAGATAATTATTAGAAAAATTCGTGCAAATCATCTTGGAACATTCGTTGCTGTAGAGGGTCTAGTAAAGAAAAGAACCGAAGTGAGACCTAAACTTCAGGTTGGTGCATTTCAATGTCAGAAATGTGGTGCAGTTCTCAGGATAGAACAAGAAGAGGATATTTTAAAGGAGCCTTCCGAATGCTATGAAGATCAAGGTGGATGTGGAAGAGTTTCTTCGTTTAAACTTTTAACTAATTTGTCTGAGTTTATAGATTCTCAAAAGATAGAAATCCAGGAAAATCCTGAGGGGCTTCGTGGTGGCGCTCAGCCAGAGAGAATAAGTGTGTATCTTGAAGATGATCTTGTAGGGGAGATATCTCCCGGGGATAGAATCATTGCAAATGGTATGCTTCGTTCTATGCCAAGGAGAAGAGGGCAGTTTCGATTGACTTCTTTTGATAAGGCTATGGATGCAGTTAGCATTGAAAATCAGGAAATGGCGTTTGAAGAGGTGGAGGTTAGCGAGGAAGATGAGAAAGAGATATTGAAGATAAGCAAAGACCCTGATATTTATACTAAAATGAGGGAAAGCATTGCACCTACGATTTATGGCATGGATGTAGAAAAGGAGGCTTTAATCTTGCAGTTGTTTGGTGGTCTTGCTAAAGAGATGCCCGATGGCACTCGCATAAGGGGTGATATTCATACGCTATTTGTTGGGGACCCCGGTACTGCAAAGTCCCAGATGCTTACCTATATGTCCAAAATAGCTCCAAGGAGTATCTACGCTTCTGGTAAAGCGTCAACGGCTGCAGGTCTTACGGCAGCCGCAGTCAGAGATGACTTTGGTGAAGGCCAGTGGACTTTGGAGGCGGGGGCATTAGTTCTGGCTGACATGGGTGTTGCATGTATTGATGAAATAGATAAAATGGATGAGCAGGATAGGAGTTCACTTCATCAGGCAATGGAACAGCAGGAGATTTCAGTTGCTAAGGCAGGTATAAATGCAACGTTAAAATCAAGGTGTGCCGTGCTTGCTGCAGCAAACCCAAAACTAGGAAGATTTGATGAATTCCTTCCAATGCATGAGCAGATTAACATGCCACCTGCTCTTATTTCTCGTTTTGATCTAATCTTTTCAATTCTTGACAAACCCAACAGGGCAAGGGATACAGATCTTGCGACACATATTTTACATACTCACAAGGCAGGGGAGATAAACGAGAATATCATAAAATCTAAAAAGTCAAAACGTACTAAAAAAGAAAGAGATAAGTTAATGGAAATTGTTATGCCAACATTCGATCCTGAATTTCTAAGAAAGTATATAGCACATGCAAAAAGAAACATTTATCCTGTAATGACTGATGAGGCATTGGAACTAATCAAAAGCTATTATGTAGATTTTAGAAACTCATCTGAAGATACTGTCACATTTACACCAAGACAGCTTGAGGCTTTTGTGAGACTTGCAGAGGCAAGCGCCAAACTGAGACTCAGCCAGGAGGTAACTATAGAGGACGCAAAAAGGTCTATTGGCATTATTGAACAGTATCTTACAAGAGTTGGGATGGATCGAGAAACCGGTAAATTTGACATTGATATTATTACAACTGGTATAAGCCATACTCAACAGAGTAGAATGCGTTCAATCATAGACATTATACAAAAATTGTGTGATGCATCAGAAGATGGGAATGCAGAGAGAAATGACATTATAAGAGAGGCAGAGATAGATGGCGTTGAATCTGGAAAGGTAGAAGATGCAGTAGATAGGCTCAGACGTAACGGGCAGATATATGAGCCATCACATGGAAAATACAGATTAAGCAATAGATGAAATCAAACATAGATTAAAAATGGAATTTCATTTATCTTTACAGTTTTGGAGAAGACAGTTTCCCAATAGCTTTTTTTACATTTTCTCTGCTTTTTTCTCCCACCTCGTCAACTATACAATCTGCAAAGCTATTCTTTATGTCATTCCAGTTAAGGGTTGTCACACCAAAATATAATTTTTTGTTGACATTTGAAGCTTTGTGGATGTGTGGGGACCATTTGCTGGGGGTAGTGTCGCAGTTATCCATATGGAGAACATAGTTTTTCTTAAGCGTTTTTTTCTCTATAAGATAGATCTCAAATTTTCTGTTAAAATATTTGTAATTAGCATCCTTGTCAAAGTATCGGTATTCGAGCTCGTAGTTTTTGTTTATGTTTATGCTCCCGCGTTCCATTTTTCCCTCCAATTATCGTGTAACACGGATTGCTATTTAATGATTTTTAATTTTTTACAAGACATAATTAGCTTTTGTGAATTTTGCCTTTTAGGAATTGTGTTTGCACTAGTTAACTCAGAACAAAATTTGCGGTAAATGTTGCGGTTCACTCAGTTAATATAATATATATAATATGCGTTTTCTGTAATAGCTCCGTAATGGTGGTTATGATGGGCGTAAGGAAGGAGTTGGATGGGCATTGAAAAGGAAACTTCAGAAGGAAAGGTTAAGTGGGGTATACTGGGATGAATGTCTGGAATAATCTTAAGATAAGTCAAAAGTTGACAGTCAGTTTTGTAGCGTTGATTGTTTTGTCTTCTGCTATTGGATTCATTGGTTATAATGGTCTTGTTCAAGTGGCCCATGCTAGTGAGATTGGTGATGATGCAAATCGAATTGTTAAATATATGTATCAAATAAGAATCGCTGAAAAAAACTACATTGTTTTGGCTGATGATGAGTATGTAAATGAGGTTTATACTTTGGTGGATAAAATAAATACTCAGGTTGCTGAAACAAAGAAAAAGAGCATAGGCGCAAATATGATAGAAGAGCTTGATGAAATAACAAAGGAAGTTAGTAAATATCTGACGGCATTTGATGAGATTGTAGATTTTACAGATCAACAGGTGGAAGTCGAAAGTGAGATGGTTGAGGCTGGAAGGATGGTGCTTGGGAGTACGGATGCAAGTAGTAAGTATTATGGCGGTGCTAAGCTGGCAGGAGAAACAGAGGTAATCGAATGTATATTGAACGCTATGCGGCATGAGAAAAACTGCCAATATAGAGGCAACATTATGTATTTGGGTCTAGATGATTATATTGGCAAGGTTTATGCAGAAATTGCGACGATCATTGCAGTGACTCAGGTAGGTGAGATTGTTACTGCAGCAAACGACTACAAGACGGCATTTGGTGACTATGTGGCTATCACAGAGCAAAAAGCAGAAGTCAAAAGTGAGATGGTTGAAACTGCAAGAATGGCTATTGGTAGCAGAGAAGCAACCAGTCAGTATTATGGTGGTGGCGAGTTATTGCGAGGTACTGCAATAGAGCAACAAGAAGCAGCACGTATCTCAGCTGACATGATGATTTTAGTAATTATGTGTATTTTTATTGCCATAGGACTTGTATTTGTCATTTTCATGACAAAATCGATTTCAAATCCAGTTATTAAATTGGGCGATGCGGTCAACAAAATTGGCAAAGGCTACTTGGGCACAAAGATTGAAGTTAAATCAAATGATGAAATTGGAAGTTTATCAAAATCGTTCAATGCAATGGCTAG
>Ga0255418_1015_pt1 | contig 11058 bp, 18 predicted proteins | sample ANMaggSeSYBR01C5_FD_182673 | JGI IMG/M metagenome (GOLD analysis project Ga0255418, IMG submission 182673) | Sediment cell enrichment communities from methane seep in Santa Monica Basin, California, United Staets - ANME aggregate JGI... | ecosystem: Environmental > Aquatic > Marine > Cold seeps >...
CTGCTCGATGAACCGGCTCGCATCGCGACAAGAGGAACCGACAAAGCCGAGTGTCTGGACGGTCGTCTTGCCTTCGGGCGTAACGATGATCTCGATTTGTTTGCTCATACGGCACCTCCGACGACCTGAACGGTCAGCCTGATCGACCCGTCGGCCAATTGCCGCTCGGTAATGTCATGGCCGGCTCGCCTTGCTTCAATTCTTGCCTTCTCCACGGCGTACGCCTGCATAAGGCGATCCAGTTCCTTCTGGTCTCCCCAGCGGCCGTTGAAGTTGTCGAACTCGATCTGCCCGGTTTCCAAACAACAGACGACCGGGTACAGCCAATCGGGAAGTGCGATGGTGTGTCCAGTTGCCTTGCCGCTGAACAGCCGCACCGTCTGGTATGTCGGCTCCCGAAGGTTGAGGCGGCGACAGGCGGCACGCAATGCCTCGGCATCGCGGACTTGGGTCTTGATAGTGACGACGTGCGACAAGATATGGTCCTCCTGGAAAAGACGGTTGGATTTGTAGATCACTAGAACCTGTCATCCTCATGGATATCTGAGCCTTCGTCCCGTAGTGGCCACCCTTCCTGGCCGACCAGTAGCCGCGGCCGCTCTGCGGTCAGTTCGTCGATGAGCATTTCAGTCAGCACGGCGTCGGGTGCTTCCGATGTTCGCACTGCTCGTAGCACGTAGACGCAAAGCAGCAAGGGAAAGCCGCAGATCAGCAGCAGGCCGACGGTCGAAAGGACGGTGGCGACCGCCTGATCACGGTACCTTTGTTGGGCTATATCCTTGCGTTCCTGCTCCAAGAGGTCCCGCTGTCGGCCGACTTCATGCTGATCGGCCTGCAAGTCGTGTTGAAGGAGAATCAGTTCGCTTCTCGCTTCGGCGTCGGCTTCCACCAGGTGGCGCGAACCCTCGGCGACCTGCTTCTGCAAGTCGGCCATCTGCCGGTTCTGTTCGGCTTGCCGAGCCGTGTGTTCCCGGGCCATCTCAACGAGCCGCGCGTCGGGCGGTTTGCTACAGCCGACGACCACGAGCACGGCCAGCGGCATCCAGGCCATTAGATGCAGAAAACGTATTACCATCGGCACTCCTCCGTGGTCTTAGGGTCTTGCGCTGCAATATGCTCGCGCCGTGCGAGCATATTCCCGGGTTTTCTTGGGTTTCGGACGAAGCCCGCAATAGGATCTTTGAGACGAGCATTTGCATGGCCCTTCGCAAGCGGATCTCCCGGACCAGCGCGACGACAAGCACAACGGCCAGCACCGAGCTGACCAAAACAACAGGGGCGGTCATGTTTCCTCCTTCGCAATGCGTAGAAATTGTGGGCAGAAACTGGGGGTGGGAACTGGAGCATGGCCTGGCGCTGGCCAGGAAACGAAAAAGCCCCGCCTAAGCCGGCTCGCGCCGATCTCAGCAGGGTTTTGGGGAAAGAATCGTCAACCAGGATAGCTAACGCTTTCCTGTCACTTACATATGCCCGATTTCGTCGTTCTTTTCAGCCTCGCGGGCCGATCCGGCGGTGTGGGGGCCGTGCAGCGGGAGCTGCGGCAACTGGCCGAAGTGGGCGTCGTCCGGGCATTATTGTCCATTACTGCCGAGGCGTCAATCCTCGCCACGGCAATACGGGTCCACCCGTAGGGCTGAATTTTCCGGCGAAGCCCGGCAAATTCCCTCTCTCTCGCCTGGTTCACCCTCTGCGGAATCAGGAGCACTTAACGCCGTACCGGTGCGTACAGCTCCGCCTGCAATTCGCAGGGCGGCAGGGCCGCCAACCAAACCGGTGCTACCGCACCTAGGCAAGACCCGGCTCCCGTTGGTCGCTGAACTTTGTCAAAGACTTAACGATCTTTGCGGTTAGTAGTGCAGTGCATGCCGGCAAAGGCCTTTCAGCGCGGGGGAGCTGGGCTTACATGAGGAGTTGGCACGCCCGAACGTCACGTCACGCCACCGTGCTGCGCCCAGTCCGCGATCTTCGCCCCGCACGACGCCGAAGTGCCCTTTGATCGCCAATTGCCACGGCGCGTACGACCCATATCGCAAAGCGATTCGACGCTCACCGTGTTGCGGACGCTGACACTGGGGCGGACCGCCACAATCAAATCCGCACAGCCAAATCCCCATAGCAGGGTCTTGCGGCGGTTCAGTTCAATATAATCGTATGCCGGCATGCTTTTCAGCTCACTTAGCGGGTCAACCCGCTGATAGCACAGCGTATACAGTCCTATGTTTTATGACGCACAATGGGCGATAATTTAGCGTCGCACTTGATGCAAAGATGGTTGTCGGGCAACTTGGCGCTAATAATCATCAAGATAGAAGACGTTCACGCCGGTGTTGGCCCAGCGGATCTCACCTCTCGTGCGAGATGGCGGTATTCACGGCCAAGAAGAGCGCTCTAGTCAATCATTCGCCCGGCATTCGAGTGCCGGTGGAGCGCTTCATTGGAACCGCGGAAAGTCTGTTGCAGGCTGACGGTTTCTCCGGGGCCGTTCCAGCCGTTCGAGTCTGCCACATGTGGCCATATATTGGGTGGGGAGTCTGGAACTACTTGCGCCGGCAAGGTCTGCAAAGAATCTCCGGGCCACCACACGAGGGAACGGCTGGCCATAGGTTTAGACGCGGTCCGACCCCTTGACATTGTGCCCAAAGTTGGGTAAATATGAAGAGTAACATGGACCTACAGCAGCTACATAAGCGGACGGGCATCGAACTACGCAAGTTGCGCTATTGCCTCGATCACGAGTTGATCCCGGGGCTTGACATCAAATCCGCCGGGGGTGAGGCGGGAAAGCCCCGGAAATTTGCCCGTGATATGGGTTTTGCGATCGTCGCTGCCGCGAAACTCCTCGAACTCGGCCTACCGCACAAGAGAATCCGAGGGTTTTTGGAGGGACTGGTCCGTATTCGGGTCCCCAGAAAAGAAACCGACGGGCACGTTCTCTCGACTGTTTTGGAGTATCAAGTGTCGGCAGTAGCCAAATTGGGGGATGGGGTAAACGTGCGAATCCTGGTGGAAGATTTCGGCTACGATTCTGGTTGGGTGTCTCCCGATGATCTAGCCAATCTGCCCGAAGATTATCGGCCAATCGTGATTGTCGAACTCGACATCGGCAAGATTCGTGATCAGGTCTTCAACGGGGCGTAGAGCCCACATTCTGGCTTGTATTGAGCGATGCCAATTTTTTTCTTCGGCGAGTAATTCCGTCTTGCATGGTTGCCCAGGCTTGGGCATAATATAGCTAGCTGCCCAGCGTTGGGCAAAGCAAGCTTCGAGTTTCGCCAGGGAAGGCCACATGCAAAAACTCCCGAACACACCTGAAAATATCCTCCGGCCGACCGACGTCAGTCTGTCCGCGCCGCCGGCGCCGTGCGAGGCCGACCCGGGCACCGCGATCCATGTTGAAGGAGCGGCGGCCCACCTTGAGGGGCAGAGCATCCGGTCGACCGGTCCTCTGCCTGAACTTTTGGACCCAGCGAGAGTGGACGAGTACCGGCAAGCGCTCATCGAAGAGCACCAGCCGGTTGGGCCGACGGAACATGCGATTGTCCGCGAGTTGACGCAGCATACAGCGGCGTTGGACTTGTGGGGCGAGGCGCTCGGTGCTGTCCAGCGGCAGGGCGCGCGTGCGTTACCCGAGTTCGCCCTTTTGGCAGGCGAAGACGGCTTTTCGCTTGATGACGCAATACTCGCCGGAGCGAGGCCGTGGACCGTTGTGAGAAGCACTTGCGGTCTCACTCGCGGGCATTCTACCGCGCGCTGGGAACATTGGAGACATTGCAGGCGCGCAGGAAGAAACTCGAGTCGGGCGAGCTGGTCATCCCGCCGAATCCCTTTACGACCGAGGCAGCATGCGAGGCCCATTTGGCCGATCGATTCAAGACGGGCAAGTGCCGTTGCCCACGTTGCGGTGATCCGAAGGGGAGCCACATTAAGAGTCGCCATTGTTGGCAATGCGCCGGCTGTGGATGCCAAACGGGACTGCGGCAGGGCACGGTCATGGCCAACTCGCCGATCTTGCTTCCCCAGTGGTTCACGGCGATCTGGCTGTTGCTCTGCCGGCCGACGATTACCACGGTCGAACTTGTGTCCACGCTAGGAATTGCGCGCATTCTGACGATTCGCAAAATGGCCGGCAAGATTCGGGCGGCCATGACCACTGGAAACGCCGGCGAACTGCTGGCTGGACTCGCTGCGTACCAGGCCGAATGTCGGGCCACTCCGCCTGAGTCAAGTGCTCGCCAGAACAGCGAACCGTCAGCCCCGAAGGTGCGCCCACGATGAGCAGAAAGCACAGTGCGAATCCCATACAGAGCAAGGGTCTAACAGAAGTCTGGCAACCTGCCAGACAAGTTCATTGCCACCTGAGTCAGGTGTTGTTTGTTCGTTAAGAATATTCTCAAACTTCAAAGGATTGAAGCAATGTCTGATTTGATGATTCCCGGGCCGGATGCCGAGCCCGAAAAGAGCCGCAAGAAACAGGCCGGTGGTGCCGGTCGTGATACGGACGGCGCAGACCAGCAGCGGCAGCGACATGCTCGCGCCACGAATGGCCATATTCCGACTGAGAAGGAGTGCTTGTCGGCTATCGCACAGGTGGCTCGGTTGGCGGCCCTGGGCATACTCAAACCGGCCGCGGCCAACACGATTCGCAGCTCCTACCGCGATATCTTGCAGCACTACAAGGCCAAGGATCGGGAAGCCGAGAAGAACCTCGCGGACAGTGATGTCCTTGAGATTCTGGAGAAGGACCCCCGGCTGCTCAGTCTGTTGGAACCCTTGTTGAGCCAGGATCAGGTCGAAATGATCATGAACCGGGCCGGCGGCAGCAAGAAAGGATAGCAATACCGGCCAAACGCGCAATCGATAGCCAGTACCGAAAGCCGTTCCCGTTTGTGGGTTGAGGCAGTCAGGGAAGACTCCGATGAATAGATTCGATTGGTGCGAGGCTTTTCACCACTTGCCTGGCAAGCCGCTTTCGTTTGAAGAGCGGCCATACTTGCGGGACGTCTATAACTCGACGGCGCGGCGCATTGTGCTGCGCTGCTCGCGCCAGGTCGAGAAAACCACTTTCATCTGCAACGTCGTCGTGCATGCCGCGGTCACGCTGCCCGGCGTGCACATCGTCGTTGTATTTCCGCGCCAAGATCAAGCGTCGGTGTTCGCCAACTCGCGCCTGCGACCCGTAGTCAAAGAGAGCCCGTTGATACGTCGGATACTGCTGGGTGCGCGGCCCAAGAAATGGAAAGTCACTCACATGCGATTCATCAACGGCTCCGAAGTCTACATCCGCGCCGCCTTCCATTCTGCCGACGCCGTGCGAGGCATCGACGCCGACTATTTGTTGGTCGACGAGTATCAGGACATCGCGGGTGGTGACTTGCCAATCTTGGAAGAAACTCTCAGCCATTCGCAACACCGCCGCGTGTTCTTGACGGGCACGCCCAAGAGCATCGATAACCATTTGGAGGACGCCTTTGGCCGTTCGACCGCCAACGAATGGCGGGTGCCCTGCCAGTGTGGCCGGCAGGTATTTCTCGACGAGAAATGTCTTGGACTTAACGGCCCGATCTGTCCCGCGTGCCAGACAGGCCTCAACCCGAAGTCGGGAATTTGGGTCCCGCGCAACCCCAAGTCAATCTGGGGCGACGGCTTCACGCTCAACCACCTGGCCACGCCCTGGCTCAACTATAGAGAGCTGCTCGAACACCAGCAAAGTTACGATCCGGCTATGTTCCGCAACGAGTGTTTGGGCCTGCCAACATACTTGGGTGACCACATCGTCACGCGCGAGGAGGTGGAAAGCTGTTGCCAAGAGCAACCCATGGCCAAGTCCCTGGAGGATGTGCCGCTCGCCCAGCGGGATCACCTCATCGCGGGTATAGACTGGGGTGGCGGTGCGGTGAGTCGAACAGTTTTGGTGATCGGCTATATGCGGAACGATGATCATTTCGTCATTGTGTTTATGGAGCGGTACCACGCCCGAGAGGATCCTAACGAAATCCTCAAAGCGATCAGCGAACGAATCAACCAGTTCCACGTTCGCCTAGCGGCCGCCGACGCGGGTGGGGTCGGAAGTGTGTACAACCCGCTGCTCTTGAGTATGGTACCACAGATGCTGGGACTCTATGCGATGTTCTATTCGGCTGCCGGACAGGCGCCGCGACAACACCAGGGACGGGCGAGCAACTGGACGATTGGAAGAACGCCTTCGATCGGCATGGTTTTTACGCGGATCAAGAAGCAGCGAATTTTGTTTCCGCGCCTGGCCGATTGCAGTTCGTTCCTCGATGAGATCTGCTGCGAGACTGCTGAGTATGACGACCACAATCGCACCATCAAGCACACCCATCCAGAGACCCAGCAGGACGACGCATTACACGCGATCAACTATGCGTCTGCCCTCGCCCGGTTAGCGATGGACGCAAAATACAGCTATTGATCTTGCCTGGTGAATCCGCGGATCAAGGCCGCCGGGCCGTGGAACCCCCTTGATCCGCGCATTGACTACGCAAAGATCAATAATATGGCAGCGCAAGTAGTGGAGGAACTGTTAGCCGCCGAGCCTGCTCGGGGTTGACAGGGTGTCATAAGAGCCACGCATTCCGACAGTGGGCGATTGACAGTGGGCGATTGACAGTGGGCGATTGACAGTGGGCGATTGACAGTGGGCGATTGACGCATCGCGTCCTACCAACGATCAACAAACCCCGCCTTATTGGCGATGCTAGGCAACCCGATATTTATCCTCTGAAAGGGAACAGGCCACTGTGAGCCCTACTCCGTTTGCTCTTCCCTGTAAATCAAGGGAAACGTCGCCCGAATTCGAGTTCCCTTCCCTGGCATGCTCTCGATTTCCAAGTCTTTACCCAGCAATCTCGTTCGCTCCCGAATGCCGTCCAGGCCGAAGCGACCTTCCACAACCTTGGCAGTATCAAACCCGATTCCGCTGTCTTGGACTTCAACAGTCACTTCGTCGCCTTCTTGGATGAGCGTCACTCGAACCAACTCGCTCTTGCCATGGATGCACGCATTGGCAATGGCTTCCTGGGCAACACGAAAAATCGCGTTTTCCAAGGCGGGCTCCAGTCGCTCGAAGTGTGTCTCGCAGCGGAAAGCAATCTCCGGTGCGTTTGGCCTGTTGCTGACTTGGTCAATTAAATCGACAATTGCCTCCCTAAAGCCGAACTCTCGGAAAACCGGCGTGTGTGTGCGATTCATCAGGTCGCGTGCCTCCAGCGATGCCTTACGTAGTGCGGCTAAACCATTATCAAGCGCAGCCTTCACCTCTCCCGCAATTCCACGTTCCATTTGCGAAACAGCCTCGAAATGAAATATCGCACCGAGGAGTTGCTGAGCAACCCCGTCATGGATCTCGTAGGTAAGCAATTCTCGGTCACGGTCACTGGCCTGCAACATGCGGCGCAGCGCATCCTGTTCCTTCCGTAACGCATCTTGAGATTGCTTGCGTTTGGTAATGTCCCGGTAGACGACCATCAGGTCTACCGGCTCTCCTCCAGCGTTTCGTATGACCGCCGACGAGGTCTCGACTGGAAATGTGGTTCCGCCTTTACCAAGAGCCGTGTACTCGTTGTTTCTTAGGATGTCCTTCTCTATAAGAAGGCCAAGATTCTTTCTTAGCTTGGCCCTTTCCTCCTTAGAAACAAGTTCCAAGGCCAGCCGGCCAATCATTTCTTCTGGACTACCAACACCGTGCAGTTCGGCGGCTTGGCGGGAGGCGAACGTGAGTTGTCCTTTGAGGTCCGTTATGAACACGGCGTCTGGCGAAGATTCTGCGAAGGCCCGGTACTTGGCCTCGCTTTGACGTAGTAGCTCTTCGGCTTGGATTCGCTCCTGGATCTCGGTTGTCAGCGATGTATTGGCGTCTACAAGCTCCGTCGTACGTTCGTTAACTTTGCGTTCAAGTTCCTCGTGAGATTGCTTCAGTTTGGCTTTAGCCGCCTGCCGTTCGCTGATGTCCGTGATAAGGCCTTCAAGTGCCTGGAGTTCTCCCGTATCGGAGAAGACGCCGACTCCTTGCTCCCAGACCCACCGTTCTTTGCCCGCTGCCGTGCGAATTCGGTACTCCAACTGAAATCGACGCCGGTTGGCTATTGCCTCTTGAACTTGATCCCAGACAGTTTTCCGGTCAGCGGCATGGATCAGATCGCCAAAGGCCACCTTCCGATTGTCGATCAGGTCCGACGCCTTATGACCGGTCAGTTGAAAAGCACCCTCGCTGACGAACTCCATGCTCCATTTTCTATCACTACGGCTACGGTACGCCATGCCTGGAAGATTCGATATCAGCGTGCAAAGCCTACGTTCACTTTCTCGCAGTGCCGCCTCGGCCTGTTTTCGTTCCGTGATGTCTTGGCCGATTCCGAATGCAATATTTCGCTCCGGGAGTGGAATCACAATCCAGTTGATCCATCGGTGCGAGCCATCCTTGCAGACGTTGCGATCTACGAAGTCGGTAACCGTCTCGCCTGACTTAAGCTGGTCAAATGTCTCGACCGCCACCGCTCAATCATCCGGGTGGATGAACTCCATGAATGGTCGAGAAAGCGACTCCTCCTCGGACCAGCCAAGGATTTGCTCGAAAGCGGCGTTGACCCGTGTGTAGTAGCCGTCAGAGCCAGCGGTGGCGACAAGGACGGGCAGACTGTCGTTGATCTGCCTCTGGTCGGCTTCAGATTGCTCCCTTCGAGCCAATTGGGCTTCCTGCTCGGCAACCCGCTGCCGCAACTGGGCTAATTCATCGATGAGTTGCTGCTTTGTCTTGTCGGGGTCATTCATGGACAACTTCTTGGCTGGATGTCTCGGCGTGGTCGAACAGGATTTTCCGCCAGGCGTAGATATGGTTTGGCTTGATGCCGCATTCGTCACACAGGTCCGAGATGGGAACCTTATCGACCAGATATCTCTTGTGAATGATTACCTTCCGGTCCGTGCCAAAGCATCGTCGTGGTTTCTTCATGGAACCCTCCTTGCGCAGAGGTTAACCCCAACCCAAACGACCAGGAATTGCCATTTCCGACTGGAGCAAGACACCGCAATGTGGCGTAACGCAGCAGGATTAGAAACGCTCGGTTGGTACCTCGCGTACAAGGTCGTCCCACGCGGAGAGCCGGGGGTCGCGCACTCCGTACATATCGGCGAGTTGTTCTCGCACCCAGAGCCGATCAAATTGGGCGCCCTGCGTCCATAGAACCTGCTCGACATCGGCCAAGTCCTTGCGACGAAAGAACATCATCTTGAACACAACCAACGACTCGGCATCCCACACCATAATTGGTTGGTTGGCAAGTTCCAACCGTTTGCGCCGCGTGCGCGCCGCTTCGTAGAACGGAATGATCGGCAGAAAAACATCCAGGCGTGTTCCGGAGAAGGTCACCCTACAGAAACCATGCTCGCGCAGCGACTCGGTGGCTTCTGCGGCCGAGACCGTGCAGCCTATGTCCCGAAGCAGTGAGGCACACTGGGACGGTCGCTCGGGAGGCAAGTAGATTGTCAAGTCCACGTCTACCGTTCCGCGAGGCGTGCCCCAATAGCCCAGTGCGATCGCACCACCCAAGGCGTACTCCTGGCCGAGCGATTCGAGTTTCCTTGCCACTTGCCCGGCAACGATGGCGGCGTTGGTCGGTGCATTAGGTTCGGACATAGGCCGCGTGCTTTCTCAAGAAGTCCCAGGTGGACGTCGGCCAGGGAGCGGGTGCCGCGGCGGGCAACCCCGCGGCGAGCCGACTACGGTTGATAGTGGCAGCCGCCTCGCACGCCAACTCAATCAGAGCACCTCGCTCATGCGGGCCAAGTGCTCGCAACGGCGTGGCATCCTGTTCGGCCGCCGTGGCGTGAGCCTTGACTAACTCTTTCATGACAGATGCAGAGTTTTGATCCATGTGTCCGAACCTCCCAACTTCTTTGCCCACCTGCCGTGTCAGGCCACCTGAAGAATTCTACCATACTGGTCCGCAACCTGCCAGACTTCAATAGCTCATGCCCGATGGTACAATGGCGGTCGGTGAATATTGCCCTGTGCGACGGGCGGCAGCTCGGCCGGCACGAATGGGTGTCTACGAATCTGCGCGACACGCAACGACCAGAACGAACGAAGCCTCCTTGCCGAGGGATTTCGGCGGATCCATCCGCCGATCAGGCCGCTCATTGCCGCCCCTGGACCCCGGCTAGCCTCTCTCGCTTCCGGGTATTGAGATTTTCGGAAATCGGGGTCTTGACACGCAGGCGGTTATGGGTGTCCCTCCAAAAACTCGTCCGAGGGGAAGGCGGGAGACGAACGTGCGTAGACGAAGAGAACACAAGGGGCCGCAAACGATTGCCGTAACGGGACAATCGGCTTTGGGGATCGCAGTTTTGACACATCGGCCCACACTGCTTGCGTCGATGCTGAAAGATCCAACTGGAAACTGGGCTCAACGGTCACGCGGCACACCGAGTGTCGTTCGGTCGCGTAAAGTGTCCAGGCAAGGTTCGGGGCGTCTCCGCTTTTACGGATTATTTTGAGAAGCCACAGATGCCGAGATGTTCGATGGCTTGTCCTTGGTCATACGGTTGTGGCATGCCCGCGCAGTCGGAATGAAGGGCGAACGAGCCGGATATTGCGGGAAGACCTTTGACTGCAGGTACTTCGGTCGGCCCTACGCCTTGGGCAAACGGAGGGCCGACCGGGCACTTGCCATTTTGACGCCTTGGCTGTGAGCCGGCTCACCGTCGCTCGGCGTGGCCAGTTGAATCGCCCACGCGACAGGATTGTGAAGCCGCCGGGCATGCACGATGACGAGTCGGAGTGTGGTGGCTAGGTGCGCCAGCTTTCGGACCTCGCTCTGGCCGCGAACGTGGTAAACGTTGTCGGTGCCCGCGAACCGGGAGAAGTACTTCCATAACTCAGCTAGGACGGGTGCCTCGAAGTTGGCGGCCCAGCCTCGGGTGTACGCCAGCGAGAACTGGGCCAAGCTGATCACGTGCAAGATGACCGACTTGACCCGGGAAGGCCAACCTCGGGGTAGCGGAATTGCAGGCAATGACGATTTCGCGGGCATGGTGATG
>Ga0255418_1003_pt1 | contig 11035 bp, 9 predicted proteins | sample ANMaggSeSYBR01C5_FD_182673 | JGI IMG/M metagenome (GOLD analysis project Ga0255418, IMG submission 182673) | Sediment cell enrichment communities from methane seep in Santa Monica Basin, California, United Staets - ANME aggregate JGI... | ecosystem: Environmental > Aquatic > Marine > Cold seeps >...
GAACGGTCCGTCGTGGAAAGCCTGAATTCCAACCGCACCGGTTGCTTAAGGTGCAGTTCCTGGCCGCTTGCCACGCCCTCCTCTAGCAGCTTGCCGGCCTTGTCCAGAATGTCCAGCCGCAGCGTCGTTCCGGCCGGCTGGTCGCCATCATATTCAATCCGGCTGAAGAAACAACCGGGCGGCAAGGTGAGAGGCTCGGTGGTGAACTTGCCACGCGGCTGGTACCGGCCTTCGCTCTTGGCGAGTACGAGGTTATCGGTCAGGTTGACGACCCCTTCCTTCTTTCCACGATAGATGAAGTACGAATCCTCGTAGGCCCAAGACCAGACGTTGTTGCGCCGGTAGCTCCGATTCCGCTGAAAAAGCTCGCGGTTCGGCCCAAAGCCCTTGGTCTGGACCACGTCCACGTGTTCGCAGCCCGAGAGAACCACTTCCATGAACGGGTCGTCGTCGACATTGCAATAGAAAGCCTGGTTCCAGCAGCGCGGGCCACCTACCTCGAACCGATCGAGGATCTCTCCGGAGGCCGACAGCGCGAACAGAATGCCGCCGGCCTTGGGACCCGATATCCGGCTGGAGTCGAAATACCCGCCGTTGGTGATGGCAAGTATCTCCAACTCCTTGTCGCCGTCGAGATCGCAGAGGATGGGGGCCGAGTTGGCGCCATGGCTTCTGGGGTTAAGTTCCGGCCGGAGGTCCTTTCGCCACTTCAGCCGGCCCTTGGAGTCCAAGCAGAAAACCTCTGAGCCGATGGTCATGCCCACGATCTCGACCGAGCCGTCGCCGTCCAGGTCGGCCACGTTGGGAGAAAACATCTGGTTAAGCCCCTCGACTTTCCAAATCAGCTTGCCGTCGACCTCGAAAGCGTAAACGGCCGGTTTGGTGACGCCCGGCGCATGGGCGCTGTCGACCGACTTGATGATTTCCACCTGCCCGTCGCCGTCTATGTCTACCAACACCATGTCGGAAGTGGCTGCGTTGCCGTCGGTCTGGTAGGACCAGACGCTCTTCAGCGTAACGGGATCGAATCGGTGCAAGACGCCCTTGGTGGCGCTTCCGCTCCCGGCGAACAGGTCCCAGCGGCCGTCGTGGTCGACGTCCATCGCACTGGTGTGGGTTCCGCATTGTGCCCAGCCGGGTCGCCGGGCGATTAGAGTCAAGTTTTGCATGTTCAGGCGGACGAGGTACTTGGTCCGGGTGCCGAAGTAGCCGTCGAGCACTCCGTCGCCGTCGCCGTCGATAATGACCGCCGAGTTGCCCAGCTTCGAGTCGTCCGCATCCCATTGCTTCAGCACCTTGCCGGTCGAATCGACCACGTACAATCGTTGTTCATCGAAAAAACCGCGTTCGGCTTGGGGTCGTTGCGGCCGCCAAGCACGCCGATCCCCACGTTGGCCATGTAGTTGCCCCGGCTGTAGTAGCTATGCACGCTCGAGCCGTCGCCAAATCCGACCAGGTCGACCTTCGTGTCCGACGGGCAGGTCATCACCGGGAGGAAGCTCTCGCGCAGAAGTTGGTTCGCTGTCAGGCTCCAGTGCGGTTCGCCAAAATCGATCGTATCGTACAACGTCTGCTGCTCGAGATACGGCAGAATCAGGGCGGCCCAGGTGTGCATGAAAGTGCTGCCCGGGTTGGCCCGATGGATCACCAGCGGCGGTAGCGAGCCCAGCGCGGCGTGATAATTATGCATCGCCAGGCCAATTTGCTTGAGGTTGTTCTGACATTGCATCCGCCGTGCCGCCTCCCGGGCCGCCTGCACGGCCGGCAGCAACAAAGCGATCAGAATGCCGATGATGGTTATCACCACCAGCAACTCGACCAGCGTGAAAGCCCGGGAGGATTTCAGATTGCAGATTTCAGATTTCAGATTGGTCTTCACAAAACACCCACTGTTCCAGCCCCGGGTGAACTGCCCAAATCTGAAATCCGCAATCTGAAATCCTAAATCCCACGTCGGCGGCGGTGGACCAGAAGTGCAACTGCCGCCAGACCAGTGACCAGCAGCACCACGCTGCACGGCTCGGGCACCTGCAAGACCATCAGGTTGTCGAACAGGCTCGTGTTCTGGGACGCCCCAAAAAAGCCAAATCCTACGGGGAAGACTGTGTTCGCGGGGTTAGAAAACGACCCGGTCAGGACATTGGTCGGGTCGTTGCCGTCGGTGAAGGTGAAGCTGAAATTCCCCAGCCCATCGGTTTCGACTTCCATTTTGTGCAAGATGCCCTGCTCGATTGCGAAGTCCGTATCGAAGCCCGTCCAATTGAACCCGCTGCCGCTTGCTGTCCCAATGTACACCTTGCCGAGCGGAGTACCAGGAGGATCATAGCCGGGAAGCGTGACAAATCGGTTAGTACCGAACACCAGGCCCACGTTTGAAGCGGTGGTGGCGCTATCGGCCGTCTCCCCGATCAGCCCGAAGATCTTCAACGGCCCGCTGAAGATTTCGTCCGTCAGAAAAGTCTGGTTCACGCTGGACGCCTGGTTAGATGGAAGGTCTATATCGAGTTGCCCGGCGGACACCCGGGCGGAGCCGACGCCGCCCAGATCGAGCGTGTAGTCGGGATAATCGGTCGCCAGGTCGGTGCTGTCGGTGTCGAAGGTCTCCGCAGCAAGTATCTCACCCGACATCCGGTCCAAGGCAATCCCCTTGCCGCGGTTCCAAACGAGTTCTATTTCCTTTGCACTCAGTGCCCGACCCCATATGGCCGCATCGTCAAGGCGGCCGTCCAGGAAGTACTGGAGATTAGATCTGGCCCCGGCGATCACGTTGGTGGTTGTGACCTTGACAGGGTCCTTCGCGGGCAACAGGTCGGCGTGGCAACTGGCTGGCCGTGGCAACTTGCTGGCCGTCGACGTACAGCCGTCCTGTTCCGTCCGCCGTGCCGTAGGTCATCGCCAAGTGATGCCAACTGTTGAGCCCCAGGGCGCTCGACCCCTGGGCAATCACGTTGCCCGCTGGGTTGGTAGTCATCAGGAGGGTCGGCTTGGCAGCCACAACCGTTTGCCACGACGAGACAGCACCGCCGGTAACCTTCGAGAGAGCAACCTCGCTGATTCCGGTGTTCCCATCTTTGTTAAACCACATGCTCACGGTCATCGCGTTTGTAACATTAAAACTGGTGTCGTTGCCGAAGTTGACATACTCCTCGTCGACGTTGTCGACGCCGTTGAAGTCGAGTGCATTGCCGAACATCCCGGACACCCAATCCGCGGGCTCCATGTTGTATATCGTGCCATCGTTGTTGTTGACGCCGCCGACGTCGTATACCATACTGCCGGTGCCCTCGTTGAAGGGCCAATGCGAGATCAGGCCATCGAGCACTCCGGCCTCGATCGTTACGGTGGGCAGCCCCGCCAGCGTAAAAGCTATCGCCGCGAATACCAGGGGCTCCGGCATTTGGCAGGAGTCATGCTCACGCATTGGATTACACTGGTCATCGGTTTCTCCTTTAGCATTGACGGCTGTAAGGCTCTACGATAAGTTCAACTGCAACTTCAGTTATTATCTTTCAGCGATAGGGCGGAGTCAACGAAAACCCTTGTAGGTTTTGGGGAATTCCTTTTAGGTTTTCGGTCGCCTGAATGGACGCGTTTCTCGTTGCCTGGCAGGGCTTTGGCCGATGGCTCGGACACAACTATCCAAAACGTCTGATCGGAAGCGAGTTGCGCTTATCGTGGAGACAACCCAGTCGGCGGGACGGCAGATACTACGCGGCATCGCCCGCTACGGGCGAGAGCACGGGCAGTGGTCGATCTATCACGAGCCGCGCAGTCCGGAAGACGCACCACCGAAATGGCTGGCAAAGTGGCGTGGCGATGGCATCATCGTCCGGCTTCGCAACAGGCGGATGGCTGCCGCGGTGCGGGAGACCGGCTTGCCGGCGGTAGACGCTGGGGATGGTTCCCGACTCGGAGATACCGGTCGTCAACGTGGACAACCACGGACTCGCCCGAATGGCCGCCGACCACCTGTTGGAGCGCGGGTTCAGGCACTTCGGATGCGTGAGTATCCGCAGCTTCGACAGGCCGCAACAGTGGGTGGATACGCTCGTGGATATGCTCGCCACGGCAGGCTGCCAGTGCGAAGCCCATTTCTTGCCCTTGCGCACCCGCACGTACGACGCGTGGGAAAAGGAGCAGAACCAGCTTGCCCAATGGGTGCGGCGGCTGCCCAAGCCTGTTGGAATCATGGCCTGCGACGACATCCGCGGTCAAAGGGTACTGGAAGCCTGTCAACGCGTGGGCGTGCTGGTCCCGGAGGAAGCGGCCGTAATAGGTGTCGACAACGACGAAACGATCTGCGTCGTTTGCAGTCCGCCGCTCTCGACCGTCGACGCCGGGCACACCCGCGTCGGATACCAAGCCGGCAGTCTGCTCGACCGGCTCATGTGCGGCGAGGACCCACCGGCGGAACCCACCTACGTCAGCCCGGTGGGTGTGGTCACGCGACAATCGACCGATATACTGGCAATTGAAGATCACGAGGTGGCCACGGCCGTTCGCTTTATTCGGGAACATGCTTTTGGCACGATCCGGGTCGACGAGGTTGTCCGGCACGTGTCGCTGTCGCAAAGTGCGTTGCAACGACGTTTCCGCCGTCTTCTCGGCCGGTCGATACACGACGAGATCGTCCGCGTGAGAATTCATCGGGCTTGCGAACTGCTGGTTGAGACCGAGATGCCTATCGGGGTGATTGCCGCGAAGTCCGGGTTTCGCCACCAGGCATACATGGGCGTGGTCTTCCAGGAGAAGCTGGGAAAGACCCCCCGCCAATACCGCGAACAGGCTTATGATTTATGATTTGGGATTTGGGTGACTGGTTGGAGAGGGTGCGATGTCGATAGATGGATGTATTCGCGTTGGGGTGATTGGCTGCGGGCAGTTCATGAGCCGCCAGCATATTCAGACGGTCGATAGAAGCCGCGTTCTGAGTCTTGCGCACCTTGCCGACATCGATCAAGAGAGACTGCGGTGCGTGGCGGAAAGGTATCGGCCGGTTCGCTCGAGCACGCAATGGCAGGAAGTGGTTGCCGACAAGGAAGTGGACGTGGTGGTGGTGGGTGTTGTGCCGCGGCTTCATCCCCGGATCGCCCGCGCCGCACTGGAACACGGCAAGCCGGTCTACGTCGAAAAACCCCTGGCCGAGATGCCCGAGCAGTGCCTAGCCATTCAGCGGGTGGCCTCCCGGCACGACCTCCCGGTTGCCGTGGGTTTCAATCGTCGTTTCGCCCCGGCCACGGAACTGCTGATGAGGGCCTTTCGGTCGGCCGGTCCGCCGGTCTCCCTCACCTACCGGATCAGCGACGACGATCGGATTCGGCCGCCCGCACAGCAGTGGAAGCTGGAGTGTCGGTTGCTGATCGAGATCGTGCATATATTCGATCTGCTGGCGTACCTGCTCGAGTCCGAGCCCGTGGGCATTTACGCCAGGGAAACCCGGTACAACGATGCGTTGGTGACGATCGAGTTCGATAATGGCAGCCGGGCGACCGTGTTTTCCTCGTCGTACGGCTCGATGGCGCAGCCGAAAGAGCACATGGAGGCGGTGCTCGACCGGGGTGCCGTGGAGATGGATGATTTTGTCGAGGTGCGGACCTTCGGCCTGCCCGACTTGCCGGCCGTCGAGCGCTTTGCCGGCCGCCCTTACGACGACTGCGACAACAGCCACGTAGAGGATTTCCGCCGGCGCGGACTGGCGGCCCTTCTGGAGATGCGGCAGCGATACAACCAGGTGATGATCGACGCGGGCGTCTTGGAAAACAGTTCCGATCCGGCCGCCTGGGACCGCGTGAAGGAACTGCTGGGCGATCCTCCGCTGCCGCAAATTAACTATGCACCGGACAAGGGTTGGGGACGGGCGCTGGAGAGCTTTTGTGTCGCGGCGACCGAAGGCCGCACACCGGAAAACGCCGATGCGATCGACGGCAACCGGGCCACCGCCTGCGCCCAGTCGGCCCGCCGCTCGATCGAGACGGGCCACCCGGTCGAGCTCGACCCAACAGATTGGAAGCGGGCGAGTCGTCCGCAGTAACTCAAACTGTAAGGAGGAGAGTCCGAAAATGGGGACTGGCTCCGTCACGGGCTGGTTTTCACGAGAGTTTTCGGTTTGCCGACGGTGCCTGTCCCCTTTTTCCACTGAATACGCGAGAACTGAACCAGTGTGCAATCAGCAAGAGAACCAGACGCTGGTTAAGGTCGTGTTGGAGGCTTTCGACTTGGGGGCCCCGCTTTCAATAACGCGGTTGGGCGGCACGGCAACACGGAAGTTCGCCGTTCGGGTGCCGCAAGGCCGCTTCGTGGTTCGGGTTCGTCCGGCCGAGTTCGCCGAGGAGCGGATGATCCGGTTCGACCACGAGGTGTTGTGGCGTTTAACCAAGGAAGGCCTGCCGGTGCCGAGTCCGCAAAAACGGCCCGACGGAACCAGTTGGATGCAGTCCGGTGACGACACTATCGAGGTCCTCTCGTGGGTGGAAGGCGAGCCTTTCGAGTGGAATGATCTTCACGCGCTCGAGGACGTGGGCCGATTCCTGGCCCGCTTTCACGCAACACTAAGTGACGACATACCCCCGGGCAAAGAAGGATTCCCTCGCGAGGACCACCCTGATCTCATGGAGGATTATGTTGCACGCATCGGCCCGATGTGCGAGTCCGAGACCCAGGCACGGAAGGTCAAGATGATTGGCGAGCAACTTGATATTGTCCGCCGGCACCTCGACGGGAGACTATGGCCGCGATTGCCAATGGCGGTCGTGCATGGGGACATTCATCCGGGCAACGTGCAATTCAGAAACTCAAAGGTGGCCGCAGTGTACGACTTCGACTACCTCGGCGTGCAGGCCCGCCTGCTGGACATTGCCGACGCCATGATGTTTTTTGCCGCCCGGCGCGGCTCCACTCTCGATCCGGACGACATCCACTCCCTCACCCAACCGTTTGAACTCGACCTAAAACGATCGACCATCCTGCTTGGAGCCTATCAACAAACCCAGAGCCTGACGAACGCGGAATGGGAAGCCTTGCCCTTGGTGATCCGCTCGCGGTGGGTTCAGATACGCCTAAGAGGCAGCCGGAAAGTGCCGCGGCAGGAAAAAGTGCCGTTCGTGTTGGATCGGTTTTTCGAATTGATCGAGTGGCTGGACCGCATAGCGCCGAGTTTTCTCGAAAGACTGCGCGACGGGCTTGAAGGCGCTCGTCGGTCATGAATGGGCTTCTTCCAATCGGCGAGCGGTCGAGTCGCTGACGACAACGTCATCTGCCCGCCGCCAGGTTCTTTCTCAACTCCTCCATGGGCAACGGCCGGTCGCGGGGGTAGTCGGGGATGGTCAGGGCGTGGATTCGCTCGATCTTCCGCAAGCGATCCGCGCCCTCGACGAACGGGTCGAAGGCCGCTTCCGCCGTCAGGGCCAGCGAAAAGGGGCCCAGCCGGCCGGGATACTTCTTCAGCATCTCTTGATCGTTCCCAATCGGAAAGCTGCCGTAACGGCCCCCGTAGAAGCGATAGCAGAACTGGTGGGCCACGATGTCCCGCTCGGCGCTTAGACGAAAATCGTCAAACAAGAAGTTGACGTCCCGCACCACGTCGTCGCCCTTCAAGGCCGAACGGTAAAGACGCAGATAGGTGGCGAACTTCGGCCCCAGGTCGTGCCAACGGCGGCGATGCTCGCGGTTGCGGTAGGTGTTCATGTGCCAATCGTTCGGGCCTTCCAATTTGCCGAGCTGCTCGGCGAGCCGTCGGGCCGCCTCCATACTGGGCACCGGCTGCTTCGTACCACGCACTACCGGGATCTCCGGCCGGTGCTTGCGGACCACGCCAAGCATCTCCTCCAGCATCTTGTCCTCGGGATAAGGGTTCTCCTTGCCCCGACAGACCGGGCACTTGCAGTATGAACCGTCGTGGTAGGGTGACTCGATCTGAATCATGTCGATCTTCGGCTCTCGCGTTACCAGGTCGGCCAGCCGGTCGAAATACCACTTGCGCACTTTCGGGTCGCGGGGACAGTCACCGGCGTCGGAACCGAGCGAGACCTTGCTGACCGACTTCGGTGGGGCCTCGTGATATGGCCGGAACGGGACAAAGAACCCCAGCACCTTGATCCCTCGCGAGTGGGCATACTTGACGAACTCACGCCGCGCATCGTCGTAGCCATCGTAGTTGCACCACAGCAGCGACACATAGTTGATCTTCCACTCGCTCAGCCAGTCGACGTAGTAATGCTTGTCGAAGACCACGCCCCGGCTGAAACGGTTATGGCCGGGGTAAACCAAATACTTCTTGTGCTGCTTCTCGGCGGAAAAGAGGTTGTACCCGGATGCCGACAACCCTCGCAGCTTCAGCCGCGGGGCCAGTGACACCTTCGCCCGGCGAAGCACCACCGCATCATCTTCATTCGCCTTGTAAAGATGGTAATGGCAGAAGTCGCGCACGGCGTAGAGCACCCCGTGCGGGTCGGCACCACAGAGAACGGCCAGCCAAGACTTGCCGCTGGGGTCCTGGGGATTGCGGTCGATCCGCATCGAGTACCCCTGCTCCTTGCGATTGACCGTGAACAAGCCGTCGTCGGCCAACCGTGCCAACGCGCGATTGCTTTCCTTCCGGCCGATGAGGACCACGTTGCCGGAACCAACGGTACCGCTGGAGTTCATCTTCGGGGCTTTGCCGGTAATTCGCTCGATATGCTTCGCCAACTCCGAGATAGCGAACTTCTCCAACGGCTCCGGCCGCTCGGGCACGACCAGCACGATCTGCTTCGCCGGACTCTCCGAGAACAGATTCGCCGCCGTGTCCGCGCCGGCCAGCAACGTAGCACTCACAACAACAACGAATGCACTCACGTTGATCATGACTTTCAACCTCCAGTGAAGTTCGGCTGTTATTAGGCCGCTTCGGACCGTAATCAGAGTAGTCTACCGTGTTTCCCCCGCCTTACTCGACTTGGCGGAATCCGGTTCGACGGACACGCGGACGTGCCGCTTCGGGCTGCCGTCGCGGTAGACCAGCTTCCCCGTCAACTCCGCCGGAGGCAGACTCTTTGGAGCCCGTTGCAGGTCGACTTCGACGGTCAGCGAGCGGATCAGGAAGCGGGTTTGGGGCTTGACTTTGTACATGGTCAACTCCAGGTCCACGGCGAACAACACGCGATGGGGTGGTGGCAAAACGGCGGCCCGGTCGAAATCGAAAACCAAATCGAACTCCCCTTCCGCATCATGGTTATCGGTCAGCATCCCGCCGAAATGGATCCGCTCGGGGCGGTAGAGCCGGATCCTCATCTGGCCGTCCTTGGGCGTGCGGAAGCCGGCGATTCGCACCCGGCCGCCAACCACCGGCCACGGAAACGCCCAGCGCATGCGTAGCTTTTGGGTCTTGCCGGCCTGCGAAACGGTCAGTCCGCCGTCTTCGATCGCCAGGTCTTCCTCGCTGGCGCCCAACTTCCATCGATCCCGGAACATCGCTCCCTTCAAATCCGGCTGGTAAACAAATGTCCCGCCCGCATGGTAACCGCTGGGCGGCTCCTCGATCATGAACGAGCCGTTCTGGTATGGGTAGGACTTCGCCCGGCCGTCGCGGTACCAGGTGATCCGCTCTTCGGGGAAAAGTTGGTGTGAGATTTTGTGCAGGTTTGCACGATTTCTTGGTGAGCCATGGCCGAACTTGCCTTGGCCGTACATTCGCCGCAACGTGTCCAGGTTGTAGTTGTCGGGACAGTGACAGCGGTGGTTCGCCTTCTCCAGCAGCGTGAGATCCTTATGAACCTCCTCCGCGCTGGCCAGGGTGCCGTCGGCCTTGGGATAGATGCCCATCATGTTGGAATCGAACAGATGCCAGGCACCGTCATAGTGCATTTCCATGACTGCGTGGCCGCCAATGCCGAGCGTTCGGGCCTTCAAGCCCGCGCAGTTGGCCAGCGTGGCCAGGGTTTGGGCAAAGCCGCTGCAGTTGCAGTATCCATAGAGATTGAGGATTTGCATCGGCCGGCTGGCCCCGCTGGGATTGGGAAGCGCCCACATCTCGATGTGCTCCAGCACGAACCGGTACAGCGCCATCGCCTTTTCCGCATCAGACATGCCCTTGGGGCAAACGTGTCGGATAATGGCGTCCACGTCGGCTAGGTCGAGTTGTCCGGACGCCAGCACGGTGGGAGTATCCACCGGCGTGTCGCCCAGGTTCTCGATCCGCAGGCTCCGCCAGCCGCTTACCGCCGCGGGCAAACTCAATTCCTGGGGCGACTTGCGGCACTCGAAGGCGACCGGAGTGCGATCCGCTGCGACCCCGGTCGTGGGCGAGGCTCCTTGCGGCTCGGCCACGGCACTGCTGAAACCCAGCAGCACCACGCCCGTGCAAACGACAAGAAATCGAACGGTACTCATGGAAGTGTTCCTTAATCAAGGGGCTGGAGGTGTTTCCGTGTCGCCTGTTTTCGATTTGATCGGTGGGCCGTAGTAGATGAGTCCTTTCAGTATCGGTCGGATTGACGGCGGCTTAACGTCCGGCCAAAGGGGCCCCTCGGCTCGGACCTCGCGATAGAGACGCTCCAGACACCCGGACATCGAGTGAAGCCGTTTCGGCTCGTCGCTGGCTAGGTTGCGCTTTTCTCCGATGTCGTTGCCGAGATGGTAAAGCTCGAAATCTTTCAAATCAGCCTGTTTTATGGCTTTGTTATCGCCCGGATTGTCACCGCCCTGGAACCGACCGATATCCCGGCCCGTCAACGCAGCCAGAATCTTCCAGTGGCCTTCTCGCATGGCAACCTTCACTTTCTGGTTGGCCCTATTGTACTGCCAATAAAGCGGAACCTGCCGCTCGAGTGGCCTGCCGTCGAAGACCGGTAAGATGCTGACGCCATCGATCGGGCGGTCGCCGGGCACCGGCACGCCGGCCAATGCACAGGCGGTAGGCAACAGGTCGGTACCGTTGATTGGTTCGTCGCAGACGGTTCCCGGTTTGGCATGACCCGGCCAGCGAATGATTCCGGGAACGCGATGCCCACCCTATCTGGAGCAGCAGACCCTGCACGACGCGGTCGACTTCGGCAAGCCG
>Ga0255418_1016_pt1 | contig 10843 bp, 5 predicted proteins | sample ANMaggSeSYBR01C5_FD_182673 | JGI IMG/M metagenome (GOLD analysis project Ga0255418, IMG submission 182673) | Sediment cell enrichment communities from methane seep in Santa Monica Basin, California, United Staets - ANME aggregate JGI... | ecosystem: Environmental > Aquatic > Marine > Cold seeps >...
GCATTACGGAACAAGCGACGGAGGCGAAAGACGAATAGGCGAGTGGTCCGGGAGTTGGTCGAGCAGGTGCCCAACCATTGCCGTCTGCGAACACCAACACTTGGGCTTGGCAGCGAGTTGGAGATTGTCGGCGATGGCGTGGTGGGAGCCGCGTTGTTGTACTCCGACCGAATCTGCCATCTCTCGGCATTCAGCGACGAGAAGCTGGTTTAGAGGGTGGGTGAGGTTGCCCGGTTTGCCGGACCGTTACCGAACGAACAGGGGATACGCAGGAAAACCCCAAAGGGAGCCGTCAGATGCCGCCCGACTATTGCAACGCGCTGCCCGTTTGCTATGCTGCTATTGTGGGCAGAAGATACCTCCGGAGAATGGACACATCAATGCCCCACGATTCCCCCCTCGTTCGTCAATGGGTGGTTAAATGAAACACCTGTTAGGCACGCTTCGCCGGGGTGCAGTCCACGACCACACTTGGTCTTCCTAAGGGAACGGATTATTGTGGACTGGGTTGCGAGCGAGATCTTCGAGTGGGACGGCCTCCAGCCGTAGCTGCGCCGGATCACGGTGCCGTGAACGTATAGCGTTTTATCGCATCGTGGCGCAGCCATGGTCGATAAAATGTGGTTGAACTTGGCCGCGGAGCGTGGGATCGCGTTGGCTACTTGGGGATTGTATCTGAGCGATCGTCGTCCGGGAGAAGCACGCCGGGGCCGATGTTTGGTAGTGTCCTAGGATTGTGTTGCCGCCATGGCCTCCAGAAGCTCCCGCACCCCCCAGGTGTGGTCAGTCAACCCGGCAGCCACGGCGGGAGTCGTCTTGATAGTCGAGTGAACCCGGCAGAAGTTGTAGTAGGCGAAGAACAGGGCTAGGGCTGCCTCGTGGTTCTCCCACTTCTTGCTGAAAGCGTTGGTCAATCGCGTCATTCGGCGAACCTGCATTCGGATCGTCAGGTTGTGCCGTTCGGCGTGCGAGGTGCATACTTTGCTCTCGTCCGGGCAGCCAGCCACGGGGTACATCTTGGTGCTTATTATGTTGCCCGGCGAGTATCGGACGGCAGCCTGATTGCCCTTGACCGGACCGTAGACCTTCAGCAGTTGGGCGAAGTCGATCCGCGTGCGGAGCGCCGCCCACATGGCGATTCGGTAAGGCTTGTAGCCATCGGTGGTCAGATGGAACCGGCCGATTGTCGCCCTGTCTAGTTTGGCGGCGAATTGGTGGGTGTTTTCGAGGGTCCGCTTCCCCAGGTGCCAGGCCAGCAGTAGCTTCGTGTGCCGCTCAATGGCCGTGTAGCAGTAGGCGTCGCCGACCCCTTCGCCATAGCCCCGCTTTTTCTGGGTCTTCTTCTTACAGCCAACAAACCCCCAAATCTCGTCAGCCTGAACCTCGTTCACGGGCACGTCCTGAATACTCTTTTCGAGGAACCGCTGGCACCGTTCCCCAATCAGCACGGCAAGCCGCATGATCGTGTCGCGGTGGGTGCCCGTGATTCGCTCGACCGACCGGATCGAGTTGCCCTCCAACAGCAGCCGGAGGCACAGGACGGCCTTGTCCATCGGGATTCGCATGTTTCCCAGTGGGCGAGGGCGGTCCTCAATCCAGGTCTTCCCGCAGAGGGCACAACGGAATCTCTGGTTTCCCTTGCGGTCCCGGCCGTGGCGCTTCTTCTGTTCGTGCCTGCACGCGGGGGCGATCATCGAACCAGCCTTTGCTTCTGTGGCTGATTCGCGGTAGAATACAAGTGCTAAGGATGTATTCGGGCGAATAGCCTGGGTTCACCGCCCGGAGTCGGTTGCCGCCGACTCCGGGTTTTTTTGTGGGTGTGCTCATTTCCAACCTCTGTATTTATTGTACAGACATTTAACCAGTTGTCAATGGGCAAAACGCCACTTGACAAAACTATTTTTGTCTGTACACTTACAGTATGGACACGAAGTCGCAACGAGGCCGCCCGCCGGTGCCCGATGAGAACCGGCGGGACATACGCTTTCAGATACGCCTGTCGGCCGCTGAGTTGGCGTTGCTGGATGCCGCAGCCCCAGGAAAGACATCTACCTGGGCCCGGGAAACGCTACTCAGGGCAGCCAAGAGGCGAGTGAAAGGCGATTAGCGGAGAGAGGGGGTTACGATCCCATCCGTGAGCGCACGGACCCCTCCGGCAGATTATAAGACTGCTGCGCCACCAAGGCGCGGGCCGCTCTCCAGACTGGAAAGGACGGCCAATACTAGAACATATTGGAGGGGGGCGGCGATTTCATGCTAACTGAGACACATGTTACGCCCAACGGTTCACGCACTAGACCGCCAGGCTGTCGATTTGCTCGGCCGCATCCGATTCGTGTTCTACATCAATCACTTGGCATAATTGGCTGAGTAACGCGCGGCCCTCTTCCGCCGTTTCGCCCGCGATATCACTCCCTTGGATGAGTGCGGCGCACCGATCTTTTGCGAGCGTCGCGGTATCCGTCAGTGCATGGAACATAAGGGCAGAGCTATTCACACTAGGTTCGTGCGACAACGTCACTCGCTGCAAGAGGGCAACGGGACTACCGTTCCCTAGGCCGTAGTGGAAATGCAGATGTCTCGACACGCCATACACGGAACATCTAACGGGATACCGCTTGTGGAAGTCAGCTCGCTCTACCACGCCAGTGCGGCGCAGAACATGACCGCATCGATCTTTGAGGTTGCGGCGAGCTGCCCGTTTGTCGGTGGAGTCAGGATAGGCCACCAATTCATTGAACAGATAGGAGACTGCCTTGGGCATGTCCTTTACCGATAGCTTGCTGGGAACGAACCCACCATCAACCAATAGGTACTCGCCTTTCTGCGACTTCACTAATGCGTCAAGACATGCCTCGCAATAACTCGGGCGGAGGAAGCTCCGGTGCAAATATCTATGCGACGCACGAATCAAATATCTGGCTCACGAACAGCTTGTGCCATGGAGGTGGCTACGCTGCGTTACACTTCTATTACTCGTCGAATCTCCACGCCTTGAACTCTACTATCACTAGTGATCTGTTTATGGCTTCACCACAAAACAACATTACCCGTGCATACTGTACGAACAGCATTGTGGCTGGTGATACGTGGGGATATCCGCCTATTAACATCAACAGTTTTTTCGGTAATCCCGGCTTTATAGACAACTATCAACTTGCTCCAGGGAGTCCAGCCATCGATGCCGGTAACAACTCTCTATGGACGGGCACGCCACTCGAAGGGGACCTAGCCGGAGCGGCTAGAATCGCCAACGGGACAATTGATATGGGAGCTTACGAGTACCATCTTCCTGATTCGGCGTTGCCCACCGTTGACACCATCCAAGCATACGACGCCACGCCTGTTGGCGATACGCAACACCAACTGGACTTCTGGTGGCAAGCATCGGACGACACGGGCATTTGGAAGTACGAGTATCGGGTCGACGGGGGGGCGTGGACAGAAACCGATGCATCACACGTCGTATTGCCTGTATCCGATCAACAGATTAACTTCGAAGTACGGGCAATCGATGTAGTCGGCCAAACGGGAACCGCTTGTCTTCTCACGATCGAGAATCAGCCGGTGGCTGACCTCACGGCCAATCCCAACCCGGCGGCCTACAACCAGGCGATCACGTTCGACGCCAGTGGCTCCCACCACGACCGACCTGACCGGAGCATCGCCCAGTACGAGTGGGACTTTGGCGACGGGACGAGCTACACGGAGACGGCTGCCGTTGCTCCGGACGGTTTGTTTGACGGCATTGCCACGCACGCCTACGGCCAGTTCGGTAGCTACGACGCCACTCTAACGGTGACGGACGACAACACGCCAGCCAAGACCGACACGGAGACGGTGATTGTCGACATCAACCTGGGCAACCGGGCACCGGTGGCCGACGCTGACGGACCCTACCGGATCGACATCGGTGAAGATCTGCTGCTTGATGGCAGCGGTTCGTCCGATCCGGACGAGGGTTTCGGCGACAGCATCGTTCGCTATGAGTGGGATATTGATGATGACGGGACGTTCGATTACGAGACGAGCGTTTCCACACTGACCGTACCCTGGGCGGATCTTACCAGTCTTCCGCAGCCGGGCGTGGCCAATGAGGTTTCATTGCGGGTGACCGACACTTTTGGCATCACCGACAGTGATACGAGTAGCCTGACCATCTACGAGAATCAGCCGGTGGCTGATCTGGCCGCCAACCCCAACCCGGCAGCCTGCAATCAAGCGATCAGCTTCGACGCCAGTGGCTCCTATCACGACCGTCCTGATCGCAGCATCATCAAGTACGAGTGGGACTTTGGCGACGGGACGAGCTACACGGAGACGGCCGCCAGTGCTCCGGACGGTCTGTTTGACGGCATCACCACGCACGCCTACAGCCACTTTGACAGCTACGGGGCCGTTCTAACGGTGACCGACAACAACCTGCCGGCCAAGACCGACACGGACAGCGCATTCGTCGAGATCGCTCTGGGCAACCGGGCTCCGCTGGCCGATGCTGACGGGCCATATAACGCGAACGTTGGCGAAGGAGTCACACTTGACGGCAGCGGTTCGTCCGATCCGGACGAAGGCTGCGGCGACAGCATCGTCAGTTACAGTTGGGATATTGACGAAGGCACCTACCTACTGACCGGCGAGAGCCCCTCGCTGAGCATCGCCCAGGTCAACGTACTTGGTGTCGGCAGCCACAATGTGGTGCTGACGGTGGAAGACATCTTCGGCATCACCGATAGCGATACGAGCACCTTGGCCATCTACGAGTTGGACTTTGGTGATGCTCCCGATCCCAATTATCCCACACGCTTGGCCAGCAACGGTGCCCGGCACATTATCGTCGATGGCTTCCACTTGGGAGCCAGCATCGACCCGGAACTTGACGGCCAGCCCGATGCCACGGCCACGGGTGACGATCTGCTGGATGCCAATGACGACGAGGACGGCGTGACGTTCACCTCATCGCTTATTGGTGGCCAAAACGCCACAGTGACAGCCAATGCCTCGGCAACTGGGAAACTGGACGCCTGGATCGACTACAATGACAATGGCGACTGGCTCGACGCGGGCGAGCAGGTGTTCACAAGCCAGCCGCTGGTTGCCGGCGACAACCTGCTCACGTTCGCTGTGCCTGTCAACGCGGTCAGGACCGATCAGACGTTTGCCCGCTTCCGATTCAGCACGGGCGGCGGGCTGGAGCCAACCGGTCCAGCCGACGACGGCGAGGTGGAAGATTACGCGGTCGAGATAATCGAGTCGGCGGAAGACGTGGCCGCCGTACTGCCCGACCCAGACCGCCCCGGCGAAGAGGCGCTATTTGTTTGGGGTTCTACCGGGAACGATACGGTCTACGTAGCGCGACGCACGAACGGCAATGTGGCGGTTACGGTTGTCGAGACGGGCTACAACCAGGTCTTCACGCCCAGCGAGAACGGACATATCTATGTCTACGCCGATGGAGAGAAGGCTGCTACGGTTGGTGGTGATGATGTTGTCGTGATGCGAAGCACGATCTTGCGAGACGCAATCATCTACGGCGGACCGGGCAACGATACGCTAACCGGCAGCCAGGGTAACGACCTCTTGGATGGCGGCGCCGGTGGCGACAAGCTTCGCGGCAAGGAGGGTGACGATGATCTAAGAGGCGGCCCGGGATACAACTACCTCGATGGCGGATCGGGCAACGACCGCTTGGAAGGCGGCAGCGGCCGAGATCGCATGTTCGGCCGGGGCGGAGATGACCTGCTGTTCGGCGGCGCCGGGCACGACAAGCTGGTCGGGGGTTCCGGTCACGATATCCTTGTCGGCGGCGAGGACGATGACGAACTACAGGGCCGGGGCGGTAAAGACATTCTCATCGGCAGCGCGGGGATCGACACGATCCACGGCCAATCTGGTCAAGATATTCTGGTCGGCGGATCCACCGATCACGACGCCAACGACACGGCTCTACTGGCCATCCTCGCCGAGTGGACCAGAGTGGCTGGAGTCAACGCCCGCATCGCCAACCTCGAAAACGGCGGCGGACTGAACGGCTCGTACATCCTCGAACTGGGTGACACGATACACGACGACGGCGACGAGGACGACCTGTTCGGCGAGGCAGGCAACGACTGGTTCCTGTTCCACGCTCTGGACGTTGCCCACGACTACAACTCGGGCGTCGACCGACCGTAGATTGGAAAATGTGGTCCAGGAACGGTGTGGCAGCAGCCCAGCGAAGGTCAGGGGAACGATCGGAGTCGTCGTCGGCGAGTTCACGAGAGCTCGGGGGCCCCATGGGGTCGCGCCAGCCGAACCGAACCCCCCGGGGACCGAGGGGACTAGTGAAGTGGTCTGGGTTGTCAAGGCGCCAAATGGAGTTCTTTAAGGTGGACTCTGGTTTATTGAATGGGGGCGTTTGTGGAGCGGAGTGAGCGCAGCGAACGGAGCGGAACAAACGCCCCCATTCAACGGCAGCTCGGGCCCCTCATGCGCCCGACTGGTACACTTCCCACGGCGTTCGTCGGCCAAGGCTTTGGTGGCGACGCTCGTGGTTGTAAAACTCAAAGTAAGCCCTCAGCCCCTCGCGGCATTCGCGGACGCTGGCGTAATCCTTCAGGTACACCTCCTCGTATTTCACACTGCGCCAAAGACGCTCGATCATGATGTTGTCGAAACATCGGGTAGTGTCCTATTAGTGTGTTGCCGCCGCGTTCTCCCCCAGCTTAACAGCCACCCCGAGGGTGGCTTTCTTTTTTGGAAATCTGGTAGTGCCCTAAGAAATTGCCGCCCGATAGAGGCGTAATTTGTAGTGGTTTTCGCGACAACTCCCCAAACCCTCATTGCGGGGGCTAGTTACTGACGAATCATCATAATGAGCAGAAAGAGCGACAGAGGGCCAGTCCTGTATTCATGTACACCACACGGGGGGCGCGATACTGGCGAATATGGGTGATTTTCTTGTTCTTCGGTATCGCGTATGATGCAAATGGGACCTAGATCACAGAAACGGGCGATGGCGTTTTCGTTCCCGTATGTTGGGCGCGCTCGTTACGAGGAGTCAGCAGGCGTCAATGAGTTATGGTCTATCAACACGGAAGCGATTGGCAAGGACAACGAAGACAACCCATACCTCATACCAAACGAGTGGATCGCTGCCAATATCGGCCACTTTTTAGGTCTCCCCATTCCGCCATTCGCAATAATGCGCAGACGCCGGCGGGACACGATGATGTTTGCGTCGATCCGGTTTGATGTCGAGGAGTCGCCACCGGATGTCGTGGCAGCCCAACTCTGGAAGAGTAATCCGCATCTGTGCACTGGCATCCTGTTATTTGACATCCTGATTGCCAATTGTGACCGGCACGGCAGCAACCTCAAGGTCGACAACCCGACAAACCCCAAGCGGGTGCACGTCTTTGACCATGAACGAGCATTGTTTTACGTGTATCCAGATGAGGGCATAGAACGACTTAAGGATATGGCGAATCGCCTAGGCGTTAGTGGAGGAAGCGTCACGGGAGGGTCGCGACACTGCTTGATCGATATTATTTCTACCGTCGACCACTTCGAGTATTGGTTGAAATTTATAGAGCAACTGCCGCTGATGTTCATAGAGAATATATGCCGCCAAACGTATAAGCTAGGGGCAAATAAGCGCGAGGTTAAGGCAGTGATTCGGTTTCTCCGGCACAGAAGAGAGATAATTGGAGAGTTGATTTACTCAAACCGAGCGGAATTTCCGTCCATTAAGGACTGGAGGCTATTTCCATGAGTGATCCACGATACATTCTAGCCAAATACGTTCCGAACTTGGGTCGCATGGAGCCGAGAAATATCGGTGTATTCTTGTGGCACAAGGGCCGATTTCAGGCGCGGTTCCTTGAACCGAGTGACGCAACGTTTGTGAAGAGCAGAGGAAATTTCAACCGCTGGGTTCAGTACTGGAATGAACTCATCAAGGGAGAGCACATTGAAGTTCCTGGCGAGGAGCCTATACCGAGGAAAAGCGAGGCATGTCTTGACGCATTAGTGAAGTCGCAGAAAGGCGAGTACCTATTGGTTGATGGTGGGTTCGTTCCCAGCAAGCTATCGGTAAAGGACATGCCCAAGGCAGTCTCCTATCTGTTCAATGAATTGGTGGCCTATCCTGACTCCACCGACAAACGGGCAGCTCGCCGCAACCTCAAAGATCGATGCGGTCATGTTCTGCGCCGCACTGGCGTGGTAGAGCGAGCTGACTTCCACAAGCGGTATCCCGTTAGATGTTCCGTGTATGGCGTGTCGAGACATCTGCATTTCCACTACGGCCTAGGGAACGGTAGTCCCGTTGCCCTCTTGCAGCGAGTGACGTTGTCGCACGAACCTAGTGTGAATAGCTCTGCCCTTATGTTCCATGCACTGACGGATACCGCGACGCTCGCAAAAGATCGGTGCGCCGCACTCATCCAAGGGAGTGATATCGCGGGCGAAACGGCGGAAGAGGGCCGCGCGTTACTCAGCCAATTATGCCAAGTGATTGATGTAGAACACGAATCGGATGCGGCCGAGCAAATCGACAGCCTGGCGGTCTAGTGCGTGAACCGTTGGGCGTAACATGTGTCTCAGTTAGCATGAAATCGCCGCCCCCCTCCAATATGTTCTAGTATTGGCCGTCCTTTCCAGTCTGGAGAGCGGCCCGCGCCTTGGTGGCGCAGCAGTCTTATAATCTGCCGGAGGGGTCCGTGCGCTCACGGATGGGATCGTAACCCCCTCTCTCCGCTAATCGCCTTTCACTCGCCTCTTGGCTGCCCTGAGTAGCGTTTCCCGGGCCCAGGTAGATGTCTTTCCTGGGGCTGCGGCATCCAGCAACGCCAACTCAGCGGCCGACAGGCGTATCTGAAAGCGTATGTCCCGCCGGTTCTCATCGGGCACCGGCGGGCGGCCTCGTTGCGACTTCGTGTCCATACTGTAAGTGTACAGACAAAAATAGTTTTGTCAAGTGGCGTTTTGCCCATTGACAACTGGTTAAATGTCTGTACAATAAATACAGAGGTTGGAAATGAGCACACCCACAAAAAAACCCGGAGTCGGCGGCAACCGACTCCGGGCGGTGAACCCAGGCTATTCGCCCGAATACATCCTTAGCACTTGTATTCTACCGCGAATCAGCCACAGAAGCAAAGGCTGGTTCGATGATCGCCCCCGCGTGCAGGCACGAACAGAAGAAGCGCCACGGCCGGGACCGCAAGGGAAACCAGAGATTCCGTTGTGCCCTCTGCGGGAAGACCTGGATTGAGGACCGCCCTCGCCCACTGGGAAACATGCGAATCCCGATGGACAAGGCCGTCCTGTGCCTCCGGCTGCTGTTGGAGGGCAACTCGATCCGGTCGGTCGAGCGAATCACGGGCACCCACCGCGACACGATCATGCGGCTTGCCGTGCTGATTGGGGAACGGTGCCAGCGGTTCCTCGAAAAGAGTATTCAGGACGTGCCCGTGAACGAGGTTCAGGCTGACGAGATTTGGGGGTTTGTTGGCTGTAAGAAGAAGACCCAGAAAAAGCGGGGCTATGGCGAAGGGGTCGGCGACGCCTACTGCTACACGGCCATTGAGCGGCACACGAAGCTACTGCTGGCCTGGCACCTGGGGAAGCGGACCCTCGAAAACACCCACCAATTCGCCGCCAAACTAGACAGGGCGACAATCGGCCGGTTCCATCTGACCACCGATGGCTACAAGCCTTACCGAATCGCCATGTGGGCGGCGCTCCGCACGCGGATCGACTTCGCCCAACTGCTGAAGGTCTACGGTCCGGTCAAGGGCAATCAGGCTGCCGTCCGATACTCGCCGGGCAACATAATAAGCACCAAGATGTACCCCGTGGCTGGCTGCCCGGACGAGAGCAAAGTATGCACCTCGCACGCCGAACGGCACAACCTGACGATCCGAATGCAGGTTCGCCGAATGACGCGATTGACCAACGCTTTCAGCAAGAAGTGGGAGAACCACGAGGCAGCCCTAGCCCTGTTCTTCGCCTACTACAACTTCTGCCGGGTTCACTCGACTATCAAGACGACTCCCGCCGTGGCTGCCGGGTTGACTGACCACACCTGGGGGGTGCGGGAGCTTCTGGAGGCCATGGCGGCAACACAATCCTAGGACACTACCAAACATCGGCCCCGGCGTGCTTCTCCCGGACGACGATCGCTCAGATACAATCCCCAAGTAGCCAACGCGATCCCACGCTCCGCGGCCAAGTTCAACCACATTTTATCGACCATGGCTGCGCCACGATGCGATAAAACGCTATACGTTCACGGCACCGTGATCCGGCGCAGCTACGGCTGGAGGCCGTCCCACTCGAAGATCTCGCTCGCAACCCAGTCCACAATAATCCGTTCCCTTAGGAAGACCAAGTGTGGTCGTGGACTGCACCCCGGCGAAGCGTGCCTAACAGGTGTTTCATTTAACCACCCATTGACGAACGAGGGGGGAATCGTGGGGCATTGATGTGTCCATTCTCCGGAGGTATCTTCTGCCCACAATAGCAGCATAGCAAACGGGCAGCGCGTTGCAATAGTCGGGCGGCATCTGACGGCTCCCTTTGGGGTTTTCCTGCGTATCCCCTGTTCGTTCGGTAACGGTCCGGCAAACCGGGCAACCTCACCCACCCTCTAAACCAGCTTCTCGTCGCTGAATGCCGAGAGATGGCAGATTCGGTCGGAGTACAACAACGCGGCTCCCACCACGCCATCGCCGACAATCTCCAACTCGCTGCCAAGCCCAAGTGTTGGTGTTCGCAGACGGCAATGGTTGGGCACCTGCTCGACCAACTCCCGGACCACTCGCCTATTCGTCTTTCGCCTCCGTCGCTTGTTCCGTAATGC
>Ga0255418_1017_pt1 | contig 10368 bp, 11 predicted proteins | sample ANMaggSeSYBR01C5_FD_182673 | JGI IMG/M metagenome (GOLD analysis project Ga0255418, IMG submission 182673) | Sediment cell enrichment communities from methane seep in Santa Monica Basin, California, United Staets - ANME aggregate JGI... | ecosystem: Environmental > Aquatic > Marine > Cold seeps >...
TACTTGCTAGGTACTACCCCGATATTAAACATTAAATCTTTTTTGTAAAAAAAGGACATGCTACAATGCAGTTAGAACATCCTCCACCATTTTTTACCCAGAATTTATAACATTTAACTTGATGGCTGCCAATCAACTTTCACCAATGTTTGCTGATTTTCATATTTTTATATCATCAATATTGAATAGTATACTCTCTACCATACCCTTCATTTGGTGCAAAATCGCTAGTATCTTTTCCAGTAAACATTGCAATTAAGAAATGGATAAACCATCTGTCAAATCCCATTCTTCCAAGAAATCCAAATCGTTCAAACGTTAGAGCATATGTATTTGTCAATACATCACCCTGTTGAGGATTTTTAATAATATCCTTTGGAATTTTCATAATGATAACACCCGTTTCCTCGTTATACTCTCCTTCGATTTGTTGGTAATGCTCTTTAAACCAAATACCATGACCCCAACCAGCAACAAAATCAAACAAGGGGTCATCAGCATAACCAATAACCATCATAGCAGCGCACTCAATCCCGTTATATTCCCAATGCACGGTAAGATGCTGTTTCAAATGCGAAGTGCTAATTTCCTTTATTTTCAATCCAATGAACAAATAGTCAGGCATCTCTGCTTCCTCGTAAAACCATGCTGATATGATGTCCAAATAATCAAAAACATCATCTTCTGGCTCATCTACAATCTCAGGATCTTCTTCAGATCCTGCAAAAACTGTTCCTGTAATTGGTAGTATAGTTGAAATCAACAGCATCACAACAAAAATTCCAATTATTTTCTTTTTCATACTTTTTCCCCGCTAAAATATTTCTATAACTCCATCATTACAAATCAGTGATAGTTTATAACACGTTGCATCAGAAAATTGTGCAAAATAGGAATATATAAGGAATTACAGGGTAGTATGCACAATATCAAAGAATAAGGCATTAAATATACAACTTAAAAAATCCCTCATTTTACCTTTTATTTTTACTCGAAAAAATCCCTCATTTTACTTATCTTTTTATCTTTTAATACCCGTATTTATACAATCTTTTTACATTCTTATCATAGTTATACCATCCTTCCTTCCCCCCGGGGAAAATGAATATAAAAAGAAAGAATATTTTAGATATTATAATTGTATTTTTGATTCAACATTGAATACAGTAATCCTTAACTGTTTTTGCATTCAAAGATATATCTTTAAACAAATCCATACGTGGTAAATCAGAATCATCCCTAAATCTAAGATGAGTATAGGGGGAAATACTTGTTAATTTATGACCAATAAGCGGATCTCCAATTGCATTTTTGGGGACTTCCCATGCGATAATACTATTCTCAACATCAAAAGTACCATCGCAGAGAGCCCAATCTTCATAATTACCATTTGGATCAGTAGATTTACTAATGAAGAATAGGCCATATCCATTTGGGTTATTATGGACACAGCAGCAATAACGATTATTTGAATAGGACCAATCTACATCATATATGGCTTCCAAATCATCTGCTTTAGCATCAAGATCTCTTATTTTAAGTGATACATACAAGTAATCAGGATTATCAATATTTTCATAAAATCAGGTTGATACTACATCGACGTATTTAAGATATATTTGAAGGGAAAATCCAAAAATACCAAATAGTTTAACATCAAATATTCTATCTTCTACTTCTGGATCTTCTTCTGAACCAGCAATTACAGTTCCTGTTATTGGCAGCATAGTTGCAATCAACAGCATACAAACAAATATTCCAATAATTTTCTTTTTCATACTTTTACTTCCATTTTTTATGGGACAAATATTAAAGGACCAAGGATAAAACCGTTTCCACTTCCTGTATCATTGACCCTTTCATCACATATTACAGTCATTGTTGCAGTGAACATTCCAAAACCGATAAACATACTTTCAGGGTAACTGATTAATGTATGTCCTGGTTCAACATCTCTTCCCCACTCTGTTACTCGATTATTGTAGAGTACGTACCCGTCGATACTTAGATCTGTAAGCGTAACATTATGGGCTGTAGAATCCCCAGTATTTTTTACCGATATACAAAGACCTTGACTCGTTAAACCGTTACCTATAGATGTGTAAAGACCGACTTCTAATTCTGGTCCAGATTCTTCCAAGGTATTTTCTGCGCTGATTATCGGTAGGAACATTCCAATTATCAAAAAAGATGTTGTTACAATTGCTAATTTTTTACTTTTCATATATTTCCACTCCCTGTAATATGATATGCATTAGCATACCATAAATCTTTCGATAAGGATAAATATTGTGGATTTTATCAAATCATTCGTGCGAATTTTGGTTTTGGAAGGATAAAAAGATATTTCAAAAATTAGTTGTGCCTAGAGGAAGGTTTTTCGATGAATACTGAGTATCCACCGATATTCTTCAGTTCGAACTTCCGAAAGATATTGCTATCCTCGTCTGTTCTCTCTAAGCATGTTAATATTTGTCATTCATTCTATATATATCTTTCGATAAATCCTATCTTCCGCACCCTTTTTTTAATAAATATATATTTTCATAATGCGGCCCCATTAAAGCTAGGATCTGTCTGTGAATCAGTTTCATATTCAAGACTTGATATGATGCCTGTTTCCCATCTATTATGATAAGATATTCAAGCCCTTCAAATATCTGAAAGACATATCGCATTGTGGGTTTCTTCGTTGGTTTACCTACTTGGTTTGGGATGTTTTCATCCATGGCTTCTAATGCCTTGCGTAATTTTCGTTGTGCCAAAGAATATATCAATAGGCTTAAACCCATTATCATTACCAAGCTGACAATTCTTCTTGGAGCTTTTAAGAACGTTGCCGATGTAAAAAATAATGGGTCTTTGATGAATCGGAAACCTCTTTCTACACTTTGCTGACCTTTATATTCTTTGAGCGTGTCCTCATCGGGTAAATTCAAATCGTTTGTTGCCACTATGAATTTGCCTTTGCATTTTCTTTCATTCTCTATGGCTTTCTCATTGGGTTTGAAACTTGCTTTGATCTTGTAGACAATCTTGATATCTTCGGCATCATTTGAAGGTCGTCCACGTTTACCTTTTTCCCTCTTTTTCTTCTCGATATATTCATAATCGTCCAGACTATAATATTTCCATTTCTTTTCCTTGGCCTGTGCAGACTTAAGCGCATCTTCTTTGCAGGTAAATTCATGGTTGCCTAAATGCCATATTTCCTTTCCAATCTTCTCACCCTCTTTGGCCACCTTTTTCTCAAACGTCTTAATCTCCTTGTCAAAGCTCTTTTCTGAAAAGACCACTACCCATTTCTGGCTGATATCAGCATATGTTTTTGAAAATGACTTTATATGATATCCTTCGAGATTGCTTTCAACCATATCATTAAGACCAGTTGAGATCAGCAGTTCTTTTGCTATCTTAATTGATTCAGGAACACGACTGAGCCAATATATATCATCAGACATAGCACGGACGTTCTTATCGGTGTACATCATCGAGTCCATGATGAAATGAGCTTTCTCATCAGAGTCCATTAGCATCTTGGAATATTCACCTATGACCTCTCGGAAATGTGTCTTGTCCGATGTGTTACCACTGAGTGCCTTTATCCAGACTGGCAGATCAGATTCTGAAACCGTGATCAATGATATGATAAACTGTTTAAGATCATCCCTATGAGCCTTTGATTTTCCATACGTTATCGATATTGGCACCATATCTTCCTCTGGATATGTATATTCACCATGAACATTCATCGTAGTCGTATCCAGATGGAAGAAATCTCTTTTGATTCCTAATTCCAAAAGGGCCTTGAAAGATACTGTGGAAAATACCTTGGTAGGATCGTTTTCATACAATCGGTCTAATGCTCTACCTAAAGTATCATCGTTGAAATCTTCTGCTTCCAAACCATCCCTAAACAGGACTTTAACAGGCTTTTTCTCCATGAAATCTGGAAACATATAAAGCGGTTTGCTGACAAAACCCAAGGCATTTATCACCATGGCCATAACCGATTCTCCAGTTGTTACAATCTGTTGTTCATCCACTCCAATAATATTATCAATGGTTTCCACCAGACCAATCTCTTTGCACACACCAGATACAATTCCAAGATGATCCAATGACTTACTGGCATATTTCATATTCTCACCAAGTATCGATATGATGACAAAGTATATATCAATTATGTGCATTAATGCACTTAATGAATGGATACATCGTAATCTTTGGGTTACCACCTAAGAAAAAGAATGTTGAACTGAGCAAGTTCTGCCAGAAGTTTTACGGCCAGGACACAAGCTCACATGGTGGGAAGTACAAGTATCACAGACATGGGCTATTGGATAATATCCAATATCGAAAGTTGTCTAGAGGTGTTATCCTAATCTATAATGACAATCTGGAATCTGTCCTTGAATTCCTTAAAAAATACAAAGCATGTGTACATGCACGAGAGGTGAAATTAACCAAAGAAGATGAAGTTATCATGAAGAAATAATTTCGATTCAACAGAAACAATAAATTACAAAACTATGAATTGGGGGTGCGGAATACAGGATAAATAACCTGAAAATAGACACATTTCATTGTAAAAATCGTTATTTCCATAAAACGATACCAATTCATAAAATTAGATTTGACCCATAAATCGTGCTAATTATTAGCAAGATTTATATAACATTACGTGCTATATCTTATCATAGGAGGTAAATAAATGACATTTAGATACAATAATTGGAGATTATACAAGAGTGAAATTATATTAGAGAATGGTTCAAAGAGAACGGTTCGTTTTTTTAGCAAATATAGGCCATTTAAAGGAGAACCATGTGATTTACCAAAAGGGACTATTGTTAAGATTAATAAGAGAATAGGATTACCACTTCTTCGAAAAAATATCCCAAAATTGAGATATTAAAAAGAAAGGTAGAGGTTTTCAGACCTCTATTGTAGCCCTAGCCGTTGCCGTAGTAGTGGGAACAGAAGTGAGTGTTTCTCAAGGAATTGGTTAAAAAGATTATTGATCAATAAGTTTTTTGATTTTCCTTTGTGGTTATCTAATAGTTCATCCCAATGAGTGTCTCTAGTAAAATCTAACGCACTATTAGTATACACCGAAATGGAACCAGGTAAACCCCCCCAATTCGATGACGAATAAAAGATTGATAGACCATGAGAATCGCTTTGTGTTTCTCCATGACATTCTGCAATAACTGTTTCAGATAAATTTGTTTTAATATTGCTAAGAATCTTACATATAGTCTGATTTGTTTCAATTTCTAAATAGTTGTCAGCAAAATCATAAATATCTAATAAATGACTTTTTTTAATAAATTCGTAATCTTTTGTTATAGCTCTTGCAGATTTAAGATTTTCATATAACTCACCATCGTTTTCATATAACTGGATACTCAATTTTTCAATTTCGTCAACTAAACCTGTTAGTTTATCTGTTCTTATCGCACTTATAGTCAGTTCTTGTGCAAACTCGTTTGGATTATTGCCGATGAGTTGTACAATCTGTTCCCCACATTCAATAGTAGACAGGAGAGTGTTGTTGTTAAGTATCTCGCACATATCATCAAGCATACCATACCAATGAGGTCCATAACCCACATCTTCGCTACCGATATAGACTTCGCAGAAATCTTTGAGTTCATATACTGCTTCTAGTGATCCCATCTGGCAGCAACCAATATAGCACAGCAAATCAACACCACCAGTAGTCATGAGTGCTTGTTGAAATTCATTCCATGTGTCATCGGTTAAGAGTTTGAACGGCCTTCGTTTCTCCTGATTTTTACCGCCAAGATCGTCTGAATGTAGCCTTGGCCATAGCAAACTTTATTAATATTTAAATACATATTTGAATAAATATTAATGGAGGTTATGAAAATGGCAAAAAGTAAGGACAATATCGCCACGGTCCAGATAACCAACACTGGGCAATTTTTAATCACAATTCCAAGAGCTATTGGATCAGCTCTTGAATTGAATAAGGGATGTAAGATGGAATGGGTAATTCGAAAAGATGGTTTACTTCTTAGATGGCCAGGAGAGTTAAAGTAAATGGCTAGAAAAAAACGAGTCCATGATCCAATATTTGAACAGACATTATGTGAGGCGTTCCCTCCAGAATTTCTTGAGAAAACTGCGAAAGAAACAGGAATGATAAAACGTAATCGTAAGGTTAATCCTGTAGCGATATTCTGGGTTCTGGTTCTTAGTTTTGGTGTTGGAATGCAACGTACATTAGCCAGCCTTAAACGTAGCTATGAACGGGAGGGTGAAACAGCATTGGGTGATAGTAGCTGGTATGATCGTTTTTCTCCTGAAATGGTTCTATATTTGAAAACATGTGTGATCCATGGGATCGAATATCTAGCTGAAACAGAGCATCGTAAACTTTCAGATAAACTGATGCATTTTCAGGATGTTGTCATTCAGGATAGTACAATCATTCGATTACATGAGAAGTTGGCTAAGAAATGGCCTGCAGCAAGATCTCGGAAAGTTGCTGCTGGTGTTAAGGTAAGTCTATTGGTTAGTGCAGTTGCAAACAGTATGAAAAGTGTGTCTCTTTTCGGGGAGCGTACAAGTGAAATTAAGACATTGCGTATAGGCCCTTGGGTCAAGAATCATATCCTGTTGATTGACTTGGGTTTCTACAAGCATCATCTGTTTACAAAAATTGCTGAGAATGGTGGTTTTTTTGTTTCTCGTTTAAAAGGAAGTGCAGATCCATTGATAGTTTCTGTAAATAGCATATGTAGGGGTAGAAGTGTTGATGTAGTAGGTAAACGGGTAAGTGAGGTACTGCCGAAACTTAAACGTCAGATATTAGATGTTGAGGTGGAGGTACAAATTAAGCGCGGGAGATACAAGGGGAAACAACGTAAAGATACTGTACAATTCCGGTTGGTAGCAGTTTACAACAAGGAGGTGGGAAAATATCATACGTATCTTACAAACATCTCTTGTGATGTATTGAAACCAGAGGAGATCGCTTCTCTTTATGGGGCACGATGGGAAATAGAACTCATATTCAAAGAACTTAAGAGCAGATATGCTTTGGATATGATTAAAACCACCAACCCACAGATCATTGAAGCATTGATTTGGGTGGCGATACTTACACTCCTGGCGAGTAGACTGATTTATAATCTTGTTCGCAGGAAGGCTGAGGCTCAAGGTAAAGAGGTAATTCGTTTTACACATCTGCGTTGGAGCGTTATCTTCTCTGAAACTGCAGGTAAGCATCTAACTGCGCTGCTTCGTTATCTAAATATAAAGATGGATATGATGGATTTTTACAGTTTGTATGATAATCAGTCATTTGACCCGCATGCTAATAGACGTAGATTTAGGGAGGAATGGTGGTCTTAACCGATGACACATGAAATTCATTCATGGTCATGATGTCCCCCCCACTAGTTTCATCAACACAGACACCGTACCAGGCATAAGCATGGGACCAAACACAGAGCTGATAGCGTTCTGCCGGGTAACATTCTTTTCCATAAGTGATAAAATCGATTAGAGTCTGTGGATCTGCCATGTTGACTTCCCCGAGCTCTTCTAAAAGGATTTTATTGTGATTTTCATCGATATAATAGAGAAATGCTGGATCTCTCTGCATATCTTGAATGACGATGACATTGAGATTTTCTCCTGATGCTATTTCATCAATAAATTTCGTTTCTAAAATATCTACGTTATATGATTTCCAGTCAACATCAATATAATAAAGAGCAGTCCATGCTTTTGTCTCTATACTTGAAGGCGATTGTTTTTTATTTGCTTGTATCTGTTGAGATGAGAATGCCTGCACAGGAATAACAAGCAAAAATGTGATGGCTAAGAGTATCATGCCTTTTACCACTAATTTTTTCTTTTGACATATTTTTTTCATAGATTTTCCCCCGCTATAACAAAAAATACGATTTTTTTATTTAAACCTTTCCATGAAAAATATAAAATTGTGTAATCCGCAACTTATTTACGAATTTGTTAAAATCAGAGAGGCATGCAAACCTATATAAACAGGTAAAATACTGTTGCGGGTGATAAAATAAAAAATACAAAGGGTTCTAGAGAACAATAATTAAGAGGAAAATAGAATTTAACAGTTATTTGTCTTTTTTATCATCACTTTAAAAAAACAAAATATGAATTGGAGTAAAAACGGAAAACTGGCAAACATTGACTCATGTGCCAATTAAATCATGGTGGAACCAGAATTGGAAGGATAAATGGTGGTGGTAGGGGAAACCCACCTTTTCTTTTTTTATTGTTAGTTTCATAATACCTGTCTCAACCTTAGTTGTTCAATATCAATCGGTTATAAAAATGGGAAAGATCTACGGTAAATGATCATGCTCTACTGGTTTTAGATTTTTTTATGTTGTAATTCATGCCTACAGTTGTTTAGATAGTAGAAGGATTACTGAGCAGATTTGTCCTATATTAAAACAAGGTAATCTGATCTTGCGAGGATCTTAAAGAATACAGGCAAGAGTTGTACAACAAGTCCTTAATAATTAGAAAAACCAAATCCGATTAGGGATAATCAAAATGACAGGATTAAATAAAGAGATAGATTTCACTAAAAGATTTTTGTATAAATGCTGGAAATTTATTTTTTGTAGATAATTTACTGAAAAGACACTGTTCTAAAGACTATAGTTGCATCAAACACCTTATTATTGGGAACAGATGCAGATGGGTTTCCAGGAATCTAAGGAAAAATGGGTTAACGTTGGTTTCTTTGTTTTTAGGCATAGTTACTTTGAGTGTTGTCCAATCACTTTCAACACCATGGGTGTCCTTGGCTTTGGCTCGTATGGTATAGCTTCCCGTCTCCAACCAACTATGGCTCAAGGTTATATTAACATCGGATGTATATGGGCCCTGCCAACCGCTGTCGGTTCCATCTCCCCAATCAACAAACAGGTATACATCATCCAGATCGGAATCATGAATGGCAAACGTAAAATTGTAAAGCATTCCGCTTTTCCCTCTTGACGGCCCTGTTATCGTTGGTTTTTCCGGAGGCTCTGTTTCCACCACTTCAATGGCATAGAGATACCCATCCCATGAACCGAAATATATAGTTCCGTCTTCCCCTATCGCTGGAGAAGATTCTATATAATCGCCAACATCGTATTTCCAGTTCAAGGTTCCATCAGGGTTAAGCGCATACAGGTTCCCATCGAATGATCCAACGTATATAGTACCATATCTGTCAATTGCTGGGGAACTAAGAACCGAATTATAGTGTGTATCTTCTGATTGAAATCTCCAGTTTTCAGTACCATTGGGAGATATGCTGAATATTTCACCATCGTATGTTCCAACATAGATAGTTCCATCTGGTGCTATAGCTGGTGACGTCTCCGTAGCATCACCGGTGGCAAATTTCCATTTAAGTTCTCCATTTGTATTGACCGCATAAACGTAGTTATCCCATGAACAAAAATAGATGGTGCCATTTTCACCAATAGCAGGAGGTGATTTGACCTCCCTTCCTGCTTTATATTTCCATTTTAATGTACCGTTTGGATAGATCGCATAAAGGTTATAGTCATGAGATCCTATGTAGATTGTTCCTTCATCGTCAAGTGCAGGAGAGGAATAAATCTTATAATTTGTTTCAAATATCCATTTTAATGTACCATCTAGATTAACAGCATAAAAATTATTATTCGTTGATCCAACATAGATAGTTCCATCATCTGCAATAACTGGTGAAGAAAAAACCCATCTTCCAATGTTTAATCTCCATTTTTCACTGCCATCAGGATTAAGTGCGTATAGGTGTCCATCATCACAACCGACATAAATAGTTCCATCATCTGCAATAGCTGGAGAAGATTGCACCCATGTCCAATCGCCTGCTTTAAAACTCCATTTTAATGTACCATCTGGATTGATGGCATAAAAATTATCAATACCAGTTTTGGGAGAAGTTCCAATATATATGGTTCCGTCCTTATCAATAGCTGGAGAAGAATGTATTGAACCAGTACTTAAATTAAGCTTCCATTTTTCAACACCAATGCCTTTAGCGCCAAACGGACTGCGACCAGTATGGCAGACATCATGACCGAACATGGGCCAAGCTGAATCCATGGGTCCATCATCTGCAAAGGTTGATTCCTCCTTGATCATTTCATTTAGACCTGTTGCAGCTGCTTGTTCTGGAACATCCTGCTCATTCCTTGATATAAAATCACCATTATAACTGTCCATGAGAAAGAGTCTTTCACGAGAAAATACGCCTGATGGATTGTGTTTTTCAAAATAATAACAGGCGTAAAGGTTATCAATATTTTTAGATAGTTCGGAATTGTATCCAAACGCCATTGG
>Ga0255418_1018_pt1 | contig 10334 bp, 6 predicted proteins | sample ANMaggSeSYBR01C5_FD_182673 | JGI IMG/M metagenome (GOLD analysis project Ga0255418, IMG submission 182673) | Sediment cell enrichment communities from methane seep in Santa Monica Basin, California, United Staets - ANME aggregate JGI... | ecosystem: Environmental > Aquatic > Marine > Cold seeps >...
TTTATCGACCAGACCAGCGCCGGGCTGTGCGTCAGCATCAACATTCGCAGCCGCTCGGGGCGGACGACGAGTCGACGGGCGTACCGCTGGGGTAATGCGGCGCCGGCCTCGACGAACTCGGCTCGGACCACGCACTCCTCGTGCCAGCCGGCCTGTTGGTACGCCTCGCGCTGCTGGCGTTCGGTGAGCCGGCCGGCGTAATCGCGGCCGTCGGCCAACTCGAACAGCCAGGCGAAGTAGGGCTCGCCCGGCACGAGGCCGATCCGCTTGGAGTCGAACGATACCTTGGCCTCGACCGGCGTGGCGTCGTGCCCAACCAGGTACACCAACGCCGCGGCGCCCTGGCGGAGCGTGTAGGCCTCGACGTTCGTCTCCCGGTCGCGTTGCCAGTCGGGCCGCGGGGCGGCGTCCATGATCTCCAGCCGCCGGGTTTCGAAGGCCGCGTTGACGAAAGGCAGTCTGGCCAGCGTGGCGTCCCAGGCCGCCAGCCCGAGCCCAACGCAGTAGTTCGTATAGCCCGGCAGGTTCTCGCCGCGCCAGTAAAGCAGCGCCACGACCCGATCCGGGTCGCGCTTCTGGAAGACCTTTAGCGGATACATTTCGTTTGCCGGACGGCGCCAGTCGACGTTCTGAATCTCGGCGGTCATGAACTCGGCAAAGGAGATGTCGCCTTGTGGCAGCACGCGGTTGTTGAAGAAGGTGCCCGACTCCGGATTACGCGCTCGGGCGGCGGCCAGCAGACTCTCGTGCAACCGCTGCCAGTGGTAGTCCTGGTCGACGCGCAGGTGTTGCCAGTCGATGATCTGGACGCCCGTGCCGTCGTTGTCGAGGTACTGGAAGTCCTCGCCGTAGTAGCGAACCACCTCGTGATAGTTCTTGGCGGTCGCCTCCAGGCAGTCGGGCGCCGAAAGGCAGCGCAGGTAGCTAAGCGCCAGCGGGTAGGCGTTACGCACCTTGCCGGCCTTGTCGCGGGCGATGAACCATTCGGGATGCTCGGCCACGACGTTGCTTCGATGATGGGCCGACCAGGCCCAGGCGTAAAAGCCGGCCTTCACTCGCGGCGAGACGGCCTGATCGTGCCCGATCTGACCGCGCAATCGCTCGACGGGCCAGCGGGCGATGCCGCCCGCCGTGCGAACCGTGCCCGAGGTGGGCATGTCGCCCCAGACGCTGAACGGCTGCATCAGCCAAACGAGGAAACCCTCCTCGCTGAGGCTCAGCTTGTACGGGTCGGGGTTCCAGATGGGCATCTTCAGGTCGGCCAGCCAGCGAGGCCGCGGGCCGACGCGGTCGTACATGCGGCGTACCTCGGGCAGGTCCATGTAGAGGTTGTAGAAATCTAGCCGGCTGCCTCGGAAGAAGCGGTGGTGTAGCTCGACCGACCGTTTGACGCCCGGCTCGAGGTGCAGCGTGGCGATGCCCATCTCCCAGCCGACCGGCGTGTGGTAGAGGTTGTTGAGTTCTTCAGTCCAGATCGAGTTCCAGGGCAGCACGTACTGCCCGTTCACCCGGTAACGGTAGCTTGCCATGTGCCGGCCCGACTGGTGGTTCAAGGCCAGAATCCAACTCGGCCGGCCGTTGGTGATGCCGCGCACCCAGGGGTTCTTGAAGGCGTCGGTCAACACCCGTTGGTGTATGGAATCGGCCGGCACGAGTGGCCCGAGGTAGCTGCCGCCGGTGTAGATTGCCTGGCGGCGGAACTCCTCGTCCAGCACTGCCCGTTGGGCCAGCGTGATGAACAGGTCTGGCGAGTCGGTTGTGTTGGTCAGCTCGACCCTCTCGACCAGCTTCTCGCCCCGCTCGTCCAAAGCGTAACTCTTCTGAATGACCACGCCCGGCATCGAACGGTTCGTGCAGCGCAACGTCAACTCGCGATCCGTTCGGCCGACCACCTCCGCGACCGAGTCGCCGTAAGCGTCGGCCCGGCTGGCGCTGGATCGGGTTTCGAGCTTGTAGAGGTTGAGCATCCGTCGGGCGATGGGCCGATCGCGCGAGGGCTCGTACAGCCGGCCGATCATGCCCGTCGACCGATCAACCGCCACCCGAACGCCACTGCCCGAAAGTTGCCAGTAGGCCGGGTCGTCCGTCCCGGGTGGCTTGGGGTCCGGTAGCGGGCGTCCGGCGTCGTAGGGCACCGGCGGCGGCTCGCTGGACGGGAACTGGTGGTCGCATTTAAGCTCGACCTGACGGAAGTCGTCGACCTCGACCGTGCCGTGCGACGCGCTGATGGCCGTTCGGCCCGAGCGGATCGGGTCGGCGTCGTCCAACTCGATCAGCCGCTTGCCGTCGAAGTCGACCGCCACGTGGTTGCCCTCGAACCGGCAGCCCAGCGTGTACCAGCGGCCCTGTTCGATGGGCGGCAGCTTTACCTCGCGGGCGACGGCCGGATCGCGCCGGCCCTTGTGCTGTTTCCAGAGCACGAGCTGGTTCTGCTTGCCGCGGACCTCGATAACGTAGAACGACCCGCCCACCTTGGTCACCTTGGGTCGCAGGCCGAAGCAGCACCACTTGTTCGAGGCGTCGGTGAACCGGCCCCGCACCTCGGCCGTGAAGTGCGTCCACTGCTGGTCGCTGATGATTGCGCCATCGGCCGCGGCCGAGAAAACGGCCAACCGGTTGGCCACCTTTCCGGATGGCTTCTCGGCGGCTATCTTCCAGGCCTCGGGCCCGTAGTAGGTTCGCCAGTTACCCAGCGTATCGAAGCCGTCGACCAGCGAGGGCCGTGCCCGCTCGACATCGAGCGAGTCGACCTCGACGTTCATCAATCGGGCGGCCAGGCCGAGCCGTCCGCTCTCGGGCGGGACCACGCCGTCGACGCCAAACCGCTCGCGGCCGTCGAAGCAGACAACCGCCCGGTAGCCTTCGATGCGGTAACCAAGCCGGTGCGGCTCACCCTCGGCAATCGGCGGCAGCTTGGTACTTTTGGCCGACTTCTCGTCCGGCCGGCCGTTGCGTATCCGTTCGAAGGAGAGCCGGCCGAGCTTCGGCTCCAGCACGATGGCACAGTAGTCGCGTTCGTCGCCGGAGGCGCGGAATCGCAATTCCAGCCGGGCCGCCGGATCGTAAGTCTTGTGGATATGAAAGCCGATTTGGCCTTGCGCTTCCCAGACCGGCTCGGCCGTGACGAGCGAACTAGCGCGACGCGAGTCAAACGTCAGCGAGCCCCGTCCCGCATCAACCCGCCACGCAGGCCGCGTATCGATCGAGCGCCAGCCGTCGAGCGAACCGACCGTAGGCATGGCAGCCAGGGCGGCAGCCGGCAGGAGTGTCCAAATGGACATGAGCAATATGCGTTTCATGGGGTGCTCCAACGGGTATCTCTCGCGTCTCACCCCACGCGGGAGTTCCCGGAACTTCGGATCAAAACAGGACAATGGATTTGTCGCGAACGGCCCATTGCTTCCATTTGGGCGGGCGCTCGATAATTCGCAGCACATGCCCAGACTCCCACTGGACAACGACGGTTCGTGGAGAATCACCGACCAGATCGAATTCCCAACCGTTGCCTTCGACAAAGTCTGGAGACCCGAGCAGATCCAGCACCTGCTGAACGGTCATCTTGCGTTTGACCAGTGATACTTGCTTGTCTCGCGGTTCGGACATTGCGGCGGGACGCACATATTCATCCACCCGGCCCAGGCGGCTGAACTCATAAACGGGTAGCGAAGCGGGCGTTTTCCCCAGGCGTCGAAGCGAAAGCTGGCTCACTTGTCGAATATTATACTTCCGAAATGAAAACGGATCCACGCCCCCGCCCTTAACTCGTGAAGCCCTGAACGAAGTGGTACCGATGTATTCAGATCGCTCGAGTGCACGCAGGAAGGGCACTGCGTCGGCGATCTGGAGTGTTCCCGCCAGATGCGCACCAAGGAGAATTGTTTGCGCGGTTGAAGCTTCGGGGGGTTCACGTTCGTATTGGGCAAGCATTGTCAACGTTCGCTCGATTTCGTATTGGTCGGCGATCTTATCGAAGGCTGCCGTTTCGCGAACTGGCCTGCCAGTTTCGGGGTCGAATATGATGCGATGTCCCCACCAAAGCCGCACAACGAACAAGCGTTTTTCCGCGACCGTCAAGTGGTACCAGAGTGAATAGGGTGCCCAAATGAGTCCGGCGGATGATTCAACAGCGAAATCTTCACGATCGACCTTGGGGAGGTTTGCTTTAACGTCGTCCACCCGTCCTCGGTTGCGTCCAGTCGGATCAATAAACGCGATTTGATCCCTAGCAGTATGAATTACTACCCAGCCACCATCGGCAACGACAACCCGTACGGGCGAACCTTCGTAGGGCTCTTGGTTCTCTTGATGCCGTGTCCAGACTGGCTTGGCTTGCTGGCCCTTGAACGCCGAGTAGACAAACTCGTCCTGCCAGGGATGGTAACCGGAGCTTTGATTGTATGGCGAACGGGCCGTTACCTTCCACTTTCCGTCGGGGGAGTTTGCGACGATGTCGTCAAACGAGCGGTCGGTCGCTGAACACGTGGTTATCGGGATAGCCGTTAGGAGCAAGCCGAGAATGTAGCGTGTTCTCATGATGTACTTCGCGGCTGACGGTTAGGATTACATGCATGGCCGACCCGTTCCAATCGCACCATAAGTATCCGTCCTGAAGGCCGGCCGAGTCAAGCGGAGCGATCGGTTGCCGAGGTAACCGTTCACGCTCCGCCGGGGACTGGTCCATTTTTCGGCCGATTGATTATCCATTTGGTCAGAATCGCAAGCCGAAAACATGGACCTGTCCCCTTCCGTAGCGTGCCGGCCGCCTGCGGCAGATGGGCCAGCGTCGGGCTGGCACGGCTGTGCTGATCGTGAGGTTGAGATCGGGGGGGGAGCGTTGTGGTTTATCACCACTCGGGTTGAAAAAAACCCCCATGTTGCCAAAACGCATGGTACTTTTCAGGGTCGGGAATAGTGCGCGAATAGAGAATGGCGACCTCGACGGCCGGGAGAAGGCCCATGAGGTGTTCGAGTAATTCGGTGCGGGCGGCACGGCTCGCGGTGATCATCTGCATCGCGATGGCTTGCGGCTGCGCGAACCACCGATTGCCTCGGATCGACCCGACGGGTGAGAGCCTGTTCGTGTACGACACTCCGCCCGCCTCGCTCTACGACCCCACTCCTTACGCCGCGAGCCCTTATCAACCTTCGCCCGCGTATCCTCCGGCCGCGTCCGGCCAATACGGCTACGCCGCGCCCGCCCCGCAGTACGCCGAGGTCCCCGGCCAGATGCGTTGGGGCGACAACGTCTGCACGACGCTGGCTCCCACTCGAACCATCGCGCCGGTCGGCAGCGAGGTTGTGTTGATTGCCGGCGTGGTTGACGTCGAGGGGTTCCTTCGCACTAACGAGCGGGTGGAGTGGACCATTGCACCGGATGGGGTGGGCCAGTTCGTCGACTTGGACAAGGAGAGCTGTGTCGACCTGCTATTGTGGGACTTCACCCGACCGCGAAAGCTCAGCAACAACTTCGCCGTAACCAGCACCTCGCGGACATACCTTCGTCTGACTCGCGGCACTCCGGCGGCGGGCGACGACGTGGCCGTGTTGCGTGGCCAAACCTGGATCAGCGTCACTTCGGCCAGCGAGGGGACCAGTCTGGTGACGGCCTTCGCGCCCAGCGTTTACGGTTGGAAACCTCGCAAGCAGACGGCCACGGTCCATTGGGTCGATGCCCAGTGGCGGTTGCCGCCCCCGGCGATCAACCCGGCCGGCACCAGCCACGTCTTCACCACCAGCGTTACCCGGCACACCGACGGCTCGCCCTGCGTGGGCTGGCTGGTTCGGTACGAGATCGCCGACGGCCCGGCCGCCGGCTTCGCACCCGACGGGGCACAAGCGGCCGAGGCTGTCACCGACGCCAACGGCCAGGCCAGCATCGAGATATTCCAGAAGGAACCGGCCTCGGGTACGAATCGGGTGGCGATCCAGGTAATCCGGCCGGCCGCGCTTGGCGGGGTAGCCGGCCAGCGGCTCGTGGTGGGAAGCGGCTCGACCACGAAGACCTGGAGTTCGCCCGAGCTGGGCTTGAGGAAGACCGGGCCGGCGATCGCCAGCGTCGACTCCACGATCAGTTACCGGATCGAGGTAACCAACGCGGGCGACCTGCCCACGCGCAACATCGTCGTCACCGACGAGTTGCCCGAGGGGCTCGACTACCAAAGCAGCACGCCGGCGGCCACGCCAAGCGGCCGCTCGCTCGAGTGGCGGCTGGGCGATCTGGCTGCCCGGCAGACGCGGGTGCTGGAGGTTCGCTTCCGCACTCGGCAGCAGGGCAGCATGACAAGTTGCGCCCAGGCCACGGCGGCTGGCGGCCTGCGCGCCCGCGATTGCGTAACCACCACGGTCGGCGCTGCCACGCTCGACGTCAGCGTGAGCGGCCCCCAGAAGGCCAAGGTGGGCGATCAGGTGACGTTCCAGATGGTAATAACCAATCGGGGTCGGGCTGCGGCGACGGGGTTTCTGATCAAGAACCGCTTCGACGCCGGATTGCAGCACAGCCAGGCCCGAAGCCCCATCGAACGCAGCCTGGGTAGCCTGGCGGCCGGCCAATCGCAACGGATCAGCGTCAGCTTTCGGGTGGTCGACAGCGGCCGGCTCTGCCAGCAGATCGAAGTGATCGGAGCCGGCAGCGTGATGGCCACCGCTCGGGCTTGCCTGACGGCGGGCCGGGCAACGTCCTCTTTGCCCGTACCGGGGCCGGAGCCCGGGCTGACGACCAGGGCTAACGTTTCGGTCAGCAAGACGGGGCCCAGCGGCCGCAACGTCGGCGAAACGGCCGAATTCACCATCAACGTTACAAACACCGGCACGCAGCCGCTCACGAACGTCAAGGTGGCCGATAGCTACGACCAGTGCTTCCAGCCCAAGATGGCTACCGACGGCTACAAGGACAGCCCCGACGGGTCGCTGGTCTGGACGATCGAAAGCCTGCCTGCCGGCAAGTCTACCCGGCTGAAGGTCCACTGCCTTTGCAGGGAGCAGGCGCTTCGGGCCTGCGGCCGAGTGAAGGTGACCACGGATCAAGGTGTAAGCGACGAGCAGGAGGCCTGTCTGAGCATCCGTTCGGCCGCGGCGTCCGCCTTGCCGTCCATCTCGAACCTCACCATGAGCGTGGCCGATCTCCGCGACCCGGTCAATGTGGACAAAGAGGTGACGTACGAAATCCGCGTGACCAACAACGGCCGCACGTCCGACCGACGGGTGACGGTCACGGCAATCGTGCCGGAGGGGATGATGGCCGCGCCCTTGGGTACCAGTGGGCCGGCCAAGTTCGACATCAGCGGCCCGACCGTTCGCTTCCAGCCGGTGGCCGAGATACGTTCCGGCGAGACGCTCACCTACCGGGTGCGCGTCCGCGCCCGGCGGCCGGGTATCATCCAGTTCAAGGCACAACTCACCAGCCAGAACTCTCAACGCGCGATGACGGTCGAGGAGCAAACGGAGATACTGGCCCAGGGCGGAAGGTCCGCCAATCCATAGGTGCTTCCCCGGGTGGCCCCGATAGCTTGTCTATCGGGGCGGCGCAGCCGCAAGAGACGTCCGCCGATCGCCTCTTGTGCCTTGCGGCACACCGATAGCAGAGCTATCGGTGCCACCCGCGAGAGGGTTTACAACATTTGCAAACACCCCCTTTCCACGCTCATGCCGCGATACGTAATCCTCACGCACGACCATCCTCGCGGCCGGCACTGGGACTTCATGCTCGAACAGGGTGAGAGCCTGGCGACCTGGGCACTTGGGCAGCCACCCGATGCGGCCCCGCGGATGCCGGCCGAGGCACTGCCGGATCACCGGCCGGCCTACCTCGACCACGAGGGACCCGTTTCCGGCGGCCGGGGCTCGGTAACGCGATGGGACCAGGGGACCTACCGGCTCGAGCGGCATGACGATGATCGACTGATCGCGATCGTCACGGGCCAGCGTCTCTCGGGCCAAGTCATTCTGGAGCGAACGGCCGCCGACCCCCAGCGCTGGATCTTCTCCTTCTCGCCCGATTGACCCGGCTCAGTCGAGTTCGCGGGTGCGGGTGCCATGCCCACGCTTGCCGTGGGCATGTCGTTCGGTCCGACGCCTACATGCCCACGGCAAGCGTGGGCATGGCACCCACCGCGTGCTAACCCGTATTATTCATCGACCGCACAAGTAGCACAGGCATCTTGCCTGTGTTGCCTATTCACAGGCTGGAAGCCTGTGCTACGGCCCTTGTGAATAATCCGGGTCAGTCGTCGGTCTTTGCGGTGGATCCGGAGACGTAGATCTCGTTCTCTCCAAGCTGAATCGCCTCGACGTGCACGGCCTTGTCGTTCTCGTCGCGGGGCGGGGGGATCGATACCAGGGCGACCGGATCGCCTTCGACCTGTCGCCACTGTAGCTTGAGCTTGAACCGCCGGGCGGCCTCGGTAACCCGATCCAGTATGCGGTCCATTGGAAGCGGGATCAGCCCCGTCCGAACCGAGCGAATCCGAAGCGCCACCACGTTCGGCTCGGCGAGATAGGCGTCGACGGCCAGCGTAACCACTCCGTCGAAGCTTTTGCGGCGAACGCGGCAGGCGAGTGTGAGTTGACTGGGGTCGATTGCCACTCGCGGATCGCTGATCCCGCGTGGCAGCGCGCGGGGATGGTTTTCGAGCAGATCGACGGCCAGCCAGCCGTTAATCTGCTCGGTGGTGAACAGGGCCTCCCAGTGGCCTTCCTTCCTTACGTCGCTGGCAAGCGCCGTGGTCTGCTGGAGCATTTCGTCGCTGGCCTTCTTCTGCCGGACCGGCTCGACCTCCAATGCATCGCGGTAGAACTCCGGCACCTGTTCGGCGGCCCTCCACAACAGGAAGCCGCCGCCGGCCAGCAGCAGCACCAACCCGACCAACACGATCACGACTATCCAAACGAGTTTTCGCACCAGGGTCGGTCTCCGAGATGTCAGAGCCGTTTATCGTGGAGATACGCTGCCGGGGTCAAGATCAATACGCCGCCAATGGTCTGGCCAAAATAGGGGCCAAAGTGCGTTACGTCACCGGTCAGAAGATGAGTGGCCTTCGCCTGGATTGCAGCCAGCATGATCGGTCGGTCTTTGTTGGGCAACACGACATCCGCCAGCAGGGCGGGCGTGGCCAAGGCAGATGAGACCTCCAGCGATTGGGCAAGCTGCTCAAGGCGACTTAGCTGCCGGGCATCCGGGAGATTCCGGCCGACCTCGTCCATCGCATATGCCGACGTAAGCAGCCGTATCCCCTCCACCTCCCACAGCCGCGCAAGACCGCTGCCGGGTCGATAAGCCGCGGAGAACAAGACGTTTGCGTCGAGGAAAACCCGATCCACCGCTCAGGCCTCCGCGGGCTTCTCGTGGACGATCTTCTCCGCATCCAACCCCAGGTCCCCGACTTCCTCCACCGCGGACGCGTAGTCTTCCCGATCCACGGCGGTTGACAACAGAAACTCCGCTTGACGTTCCGGGGAGTAGGCCTCGTAGCAGACCACGGCGGCCGGGCGGAAGAGGATGCCCTCCGGTCGTTCTTCTATGATCACCAAGGATCCTTCGTCGATACCGAATCGCTGGCGGAGTTCACCCGGTATGACGACAGCCCCCCGTTTACCTACCTTGCCCGTCTTTGGCGTAGACCCCGTCTTTGGAGTAGACATGGCACTGTTCCCTCAGACATTCAGAATATCTGATAATCCAACATGCATATCCATTATACCACGTCGGTTGCTACTTGGAAGCACATTAACAGTGCCACCGGGTGGATGGCCGCCTACCCCACGAACCGCAGTAGGGCGTATTTCTTCTTACCTGATCGCAAAACCATCACCGACTGGCTGGCCAGATCGGCCGAGCTCAGCCTGGTGTCGATGCCCGAGACGCGGAGGTTGTTCACGTAGGCGCCGCCCTGCTTGATGACCCGTCGTGCCTCGCCCTTGCTGGCGGCCAGCCCGGCCTCGAACAGGGCGTCGATGATCGGTAGCCCCTCGCCCGAAAGCCGCTCGCAGGGCAATTCCCGGCTGGGTACGTCGGCGAAGATGTCCGACAACTCGGCGTCTGACAGCCGGGCGATCTCGGCACCGAAGAAGACGGCCGTCGCACGCTGGGCCACGGCCAGACCCTCGGGTCCGTGAACCAATCGGGTGAGCTCCTCTGCCAGGCGACGCTGGGCCAGGCGGCGGCCCGGATCGTCCGTGTGCTGGGTAACCACCGAGCCGATCTCCGCCTGGTCCAACTCGGTGAAGAACCGCAGGCAGATGTCGATGTCGGCGTCGTCCAGGTTGATCCAGTACTGGTAGAAGTGGTAGGGGCTTGTCCGCTCGGGCGAGAGCCATACCGCACCCGAGGACGTCTTGCC
>Ga0255418_1019_pt1 | contig 10198 bp, 7 predicted proteins | sample ANMaggSeSYBR01C5_FD_182673 | JGI IMG/M metagenome (GOLD analysis project Ga0255418, IMG submission 182673) | Sediment cell enrichment communities from methane seep in Santa Monica Basin, California, United Staets - ANME aggregate JGI... | ecosystem: Environmental > Aquatic > Marine > Cold seeps >...
TTAGAAAGCACGAATACCAAAAGGGATCGAAGCCACCGCCGTCATTTTCCGGCCACGTCGCCGGCCAGGGTTTGCTCGCATCACGGTCAATGGCTTTGCCCTCCCAGCGCCCGCGAGCAGTTTGGAAGTCGGTGCGGGTTTCGCCATGCTCCCGGAACGCGATTTCGACCTTTCCATTGGCCCCCTTCCAGGCAAGCCAGACCGGAGTGTTCGCCGGGATCGGCACGCCGTCGCCCGGATGCTTGAGCGTCAGCCAACCGGACTGGCCTTTTATCGTCGGTCCAAAGTCGTGCAACAACTTGGCGGGAGTGCCGGCGTGTGGCCCGCCATCCAGGGTGCCGCCGACATACACGGCCAGCCGGACCGTCCCATCGGAGTTGCGCGGAATCAGGACAGAGACGGATTGCAGCATCGTGCCGCGGTCACGCGGCGAGAGTCCGGCCATAGCTCGTACATGTGCGATCTTCGTTGTGCCGGCATAGGATATCGGACTGCCCCAGCGCGTCATGCCCCGCGGCAGCTTCGGCAAATCAATCGGTTTCGGATGCAGCGAAGCACTGCCGAACGTTACGCTGCCCGCCTTCGTCGTGATGGTAATCTTCCCGCTCCCGTATTCCGACTTCATCGCCTCGCAGTCGTGCAGCATCTTCGGCGGATGCGACCGAGGCGTGCCGTTGATGGCGATGCTCATCTTGGTGAGGTCGACAGTGACGCGGTCGCTGTTGATCGTGACGGCTTCGACGCGGTCACCCGTTCTTTTTGGCATGGTCAGCGCCGCGACGAACGCCTCTTCGTCGGCAAATGTGTCGAGGTCGGAAACCTGCAAGACATGGTACGAGTCACCCAGTTCCTGGTGAGCGCATAGTCCCTTACCGATGCGATAGAGGTTCCAGCGCCCGACCTTTTCGGCCTTCACCCCGCCATCTTCGAACAACGTTCCTTGACCGAGCAGCCAATTCCTGTGCTGAACAACCCGTCCGCGCGCCTTGTACCGCCGCTTGTGCGGCGGCACCCCCGGGAGGATTTTTTCGATGCGCAGGCCCTGTGACGGGTTGGCCCCGAAGAGGACGCTGTTGTACCGAGACTGCACAATCCCACCGTCCGAATGCACCGATCCCATCGAGATATACGGCGTGTTGAAATAATAGATCGCGCCGGGCATCCAGTTCTGAGTCTTCCAAAGCGAGTCGCCAGGCCAGCCTAGAAAACGTTGCCCCTGGTAGACGAGAGCCTTACGCGTTTTTGACTCGGCCGCCAGAGCCCGTACGATCTGATGGGGGCGAAACGAACTGCAGGCGAAGAACATGCCCTCGTCCTGTTTCAGCCGCGGTTCGTTACCGCTGGCAATGTGAATCGAGGCGGGCTCCAGGCCGGGCACGCAAGCCGTGTCGAAGTTGAATCGCGGTTCGCCCAATCCGAAAGCCAACCAGACTGTGGGCAGGAACCCGTCGTAACGAGCATCCATCAGGTAGGCGACTTTGCGTTCCGTCAGCGAGTGATTTGCGCTGGCGATGCGGCAGCGAAACGATGGCCCACCCAAATAACCGTTCACGCTCAGTAGCGTCCGTTCGGCCAGCATCACGTTCAGCAGTGTTTCGACGCCACGCCGCAAGTCCTCGTCTGGCGCGTAGTCGACAAGTATGATCAGAGGATTCGAATAGTGATACTGGTAGCACTTTGAGTTGAATTCCACCCAGCCTCGCTCCATTCGCCAGACGAGCGTCTGCTTGATCCAATTTACATAGTTCGATATGTCGCCTCCGCGTGACTGCTCGGCGAACATACCGATGGTCAGATTCATCAGCTCGTGGTTTTCGGTATGAGCCGGCGAGTTGTGCGCCTTGGGCGCCCGTTGCTGGGGCCATGTTCGGAGTGTGTCGATAAGATGCGCCTTGGCTTTCTCCGAGAGGCGGGGCGAATCCCGGAAGTCGAGTAACGTCCTCAGATAGCGGACAAAATAAATATCGCGGTCGCGAGGCAGCGGGCCGAACGACTCAAAATGGCGATTGGCCTTGTCGAGGTCACGGTTCAGTACGAGCCGAGCGTGGTTCAGTGCCCAGCGGCGTCCGTCTTTCGGGTCCATGGTCGGTTCCAGTTGACCGAATGTGTCGGCAACCCATTTCACGTACTCTTCGCGGCGCCCGGCAAGTTGCTCTTCGTACGTGGCGGCGATACCCAAACCATCGCTCATCGTCGATACGATTACCAACAGGGCGAGTCTGCAATACTTCATGGTAGGAAATCTTCCGTTGGATAGTGTCGAGCCCTTGAACTCAATCGTGGCGTTTCTTCAGGTAGGTTGCTTGGGGGTGCGCTACGGCAATTGGGCAACTTCGCCGCCGGCGATACTGGCCGTGTCGGCCAGCAGGTTCATGTCGACCGACTCGCTCACGAACCGCACCGACCCGTCGCAAAGCGCAAACTGTAATCCGCCCGGATGAAAGCTACCCCACATCCGCTTGCACGACCAACTACCTCCGAGGTCCACGCAGGCCTGGAAATCGCCGATCAGCGTGCGGCTGTCGGCGACCACGGTCGACTTGTTCCAGGCGCCGAAGGTCCGCGCCCAGAAGGTCCGCCTTCCCGCCGGGTCGATCGTAGCGTGCTCGCCCACTAGCAGCGTATTCGAGGTGCCGTCGCGAATGTCGCGGAAAGCGACCGTGCTGAAGTTAGTCTGCCCGATCGAGTAGAACACACCGCGCCACGTACCGGGAATGGGGAAATTTCCGAAGGCGTGCGACGATTGCACGACGTCCCACCAAGCCCCGGTTACGGAAGGCTCGTTACGTCCGCAGCAACCACGATACGAGCCCCGCTGGTAGCGAATCTCCTGGCCGCCGGTCATGTCGAGCACGTCGGGCACCTGTACCTGCCGCGTGTTTTGATCGCTCGGACAAACGTACGCCTCGACGACCGCTTCACGGACCGGGGCGTTGACGTCATCCTCGTTAAAGGCGTTCTGGTCGTACTGGTCAAATAGCGCTTGCTGCTCGATGTAGGGCAGGATGCAGATCGTCCAGGTGGTGCCGCTCTTGGTGCTGCAGCAGGACCCCTCGGTTACGCCACCCGGCGGAAAAGAGCCCGCGGCAGTTGCATAGTTGTGCAGCGCCAGGGCCATCTGCTTCAGATTGTTGCCGCACTGCAACCGCCGGGCAGCTTCCCGGGCTGCCTGCACGGCCGGCAAGAGCAGAGCAATCAGGATCCCGATGATCGTGATCACCACAAGCAGTTCAACCAAAGTGAAAGCGAAATTCCGATTGCCCGCCGGCACGACTCGCGGTGGCGTTCTCATCCTTGCCCTCATCCCACAGTCCGTTTGGGCGTCTGAAATCAGAAATCCCAAATCACTTCCGGCGACGAGCCGTCAGCCCAATCAGGCCCAGCCCGAGGATCAATAGCGCGACCGAAGACGGTTCGGGGACCACCGTAATCTGGAAGTTGTCGAACTGGGCGTCAAAGGCCGTCCCGCTGAAGTTCCAGGCCGCCAGACCGACGTGGAGCGTGTCGCCGTAATCGCGAGTCATCGAGCCGATAGGTGTCCAGTTGATCCCGTCGGAGCCGTAGAATCCCTCGAAAACGTCGCCGGTTCGCGTCAACCGGAACCATTGCTGGTTTGGGATCACCAACGAGAACTCATCCGGCGGGACCAAATCTCGGAATCGCACGCGTCCGCCTGTACCCATAAGGTTGTCGATATGAATGGCCTTTTGCAGATCGGCAGTCCAGGCAGCCAGCGAGTGGGCCAGGTAGCCCGTGTCGGCCGGCATTTGCGGCATCTCGACCTGCGCGTCGAAGTCGCCGGTGACCTCCATGAAAAGCGCGGCGGGGTCGAACGGGACTTCGCTACCGTTATTGGCGCTGTTTGTGTGCTGGATGGTGAGCCGGCCGGGGTTGGTTGCGTTGGCGTTGATCGAACTAGCCCGCGAGTTCCCCTGCACACCGTCCCAGATTGTGCCGCTGACGTCGGCCGTAGTGCCGTCCCAGTAGGTGTGAGTGCTGCCGAAATCGTCAGAGAAGACGCCATAACCGTGGGATATCGATTGCTCTATCGCTATCGCGCCAAGATAAGCGTAACTGCTTCCCGCTGTACGAGTAAAGTCGATTGTGATCTGTCCACTGGCGTCGGGCGTTACTCCCGACAACGTCGTCAGTCCTTCCGGGTTGCCCGCATTGTACGCCTGTGTGGTTCCTCCGATGGCGACATTCATCGAGCGCGTATCGCCGCTGTTGCGAGAAGCGTAGAAGGTCAGGTCGTAACGTGCCCCGACAACCAGTTCCTCAAGCCTAACTTGAGCAGTATTGTTGCCGTCACCAATCCACGCCGAGTCCTTCGTAACTCCACTATCCCAATCGGTAATCGAACTACTCGTCACTCCCTGGGTGTTTGTAGAGTTGAATGCGTCAACCACGTACAGGTCAACGGGTGTTAGATTGTTGTATTGATTCTTTGCGTCGTAGATTGTGTAGCCGGTGGTAACAGCATTCGTGTCGTCCCAATACCGCCCTTGGCTGTCCGGTGACAAGCTGCCCAAGTCACCCGATCGAACATCAATGAAGATAGCGGGCATCGCCTGCGCCGCGGTGACCGAGACGGTCACGACCAACATCATCGCCAGCATTTTCATGGTCTTCATTGCTACAACTCCTCGTCGTTTGTGGAGAACTATTCGTTCAGGGACGACCGGCGTGCAGCCGATTCAAATCGCCACAATTCCCAACACCCAGCGTACTTGATTTCCTTAGGAAAGTCAAATATTCCTTTTCAGGAGAATCGCAAATCGTTGATTTGATGCAGACCTGCAGCCCCCCAGCGTGAGCGGTGTTGACGAACGACTCTCCAGAAACCCGCCCCGCACGTTTTATGACCACGCTGGAGGCTGGTCAGAAATGGTATGACTTTCTGACAGTTGAGCAACAATCGGTCGTTTGACAACACAGGCTGCCCACGCCCCAGACACATGCGAGAAGGCACTCGATAACACTACCTTCCTCCCAAGAAGCGATCGAGATCTGGCTGCCGCGCAAGCAGGAACTCCAAGAAACTGATGCCCTTCCGCCTGAGCGTTTCCCGAATACTCAGCAAGATGAGGTATTCCTTGATTCCCTCTTCTGTGGATGTTCCTCCGATGGCGCGTCGCAGAAATGCGAACCGCTTCACGGCATTCTCCGCATTGTTGTTGTTCCAGGGCACGCCATCATACTCCAGGAACGCGAACAATTTATCCTCGCATTTTCCCAATCTCCGCTGATACCCTTGTGCAATCTCCGACGAAAATCGCTTACTCGAAATCCTCGTGAAGAAACGCCGCACTTCACCGCGATGTTTGTTCAAGTGCCGTTTCTTCAGCCCGTACCTATCGACGGTTTCGATAATCGGAACAAGCAGGTTCGTGAAATCTGCCGCCAGAACCTTCAGCTCTTCATCGAACGGATTATTGAACAGGTCGTCGTTCACATCTCTGATTAAATGGATTAGACACTTCTGCTGAACGCAATCAGGAGAGTCATAGGCGGCGTAGAAATCGGACACCAGGACGCCACCGAAATTCTCCAGCATCTCTCCCACAACCGTTCCCTCCCGTGTGTCGGTGTAAATGTAGGCGATCTCCTCCAAGTTTGTGAACACCCACACGTACCCAGTCCTTCCCTTTATCGAAACCTTGGTCTCGTCAGCATGGATCAGCCGGCCAGTCTGGATTCGATCAATCAGTTGCCGATACGTTGGTTCATAGTATACCGCCATGCTGATCTTGAATCGGCTTGCAATATCCCCGGGATAATCGTAGCCAAATAGTTCTCGCATTTCCTCCACAATACTGCCGTGCGACCGCAGCAAGCCAATGTTCTGATAGACTATCCAGGCCCGCAAATTGTCTCCAAAGGTTGATGAAGGGTACTCTGCCGGCAAGAAGGTCTTTTTGCACTGCTTGCAAATGTATCTGTGCGCCGCATGTTTGACTGTCCATCGCTTGACGCCTCCATTGAACAGCTTCAAGTCGTTGACAGTCTTGGCCACCGCAACGTTCTTGATTACGCCGGAAGACCCGCAGTGCCGACAATGTGATGGACGCTCGCACTCGATAGTCTTGTTCAGTCTTGCTCGCCGTCGCTTTTGCTTCTTGCGTCGAACGCTCTGTTTCACGGCGTTACTGGTGCGCACAAACACCCGCTTTCTCTGGTAGTCGAAGTACGCGCAGCGGTTTATTCGGTCCAGTGCCGGGAAGTAGAACTCATTCCGCTTGTAGATATTCGGCCACCCCCACACAAGAGTCTGTGTATCAACCGTCTCTTTGGAAAGGGACTGGCGAGGAACGTCGCTGTTTTCACTTATCGTCGAGATCGCGTCCGTTACGACCTCCAGGGCACGGCAATCCTCCTGATTGTACGTCAGCAGTCTTTTCTTGTACTTGTCATCGTGAGTGGTTTCCCAACGATACCGCCAAACTAGACTTTGGAGTCCAGAAGCTTCAGTGTCGGACCAACTGAAGCCGAGGCACGAGGCAATGCTCTTCAGGTCATTTGAGTACGTCGGAAAATAGACATGGCCGTAAACAAGTGAAAGTACATTTGTAGAGGCGGTAAGTCGCTTCACCAGCGTTTCACTGCCGCCGTATCTCTTGTGCAAATGGCCAATCGCTTTGGAATCGTAGCTGCCGTAATGGAACAGAACAAAGTCGTCTAGCGTCTCGGCGACGCCGAGGAGTGACTCCCAGATCGTCTTCTCGCCGTCTTGGCCATCGGCCCAAAACGACAACTTGCGGTGATCTTTGCCGTCACAGATACGAAGACCAATGAGGTAGTAGAATCGGCGGTCGGGAACGCCTTCAATATCAAGAAAAACGCTGGGGGTGCGCCGCGAAAGTCCTGGCTTCTGGGCAACGTAGATAGTGTCTGTTCGGATGGCTAACGCTTGAAGTGAATGATGGTGTTTCGTGGGCGGATTCTTAGAGCCTATCCTATTACTGAACTAATGGCCACTAGCCTCCGTACAGAGAGTGACCTGTCACTCATCTTACGCTTACACGGAGGTGTTTTTAATGGCGAAAACATGGAAGCGGTGTTCTTGGCTTCTTCCCGATGAACTTTGGCATCGGATGCAGCCGTTGTTGCCTCGCTATCGGAAGAGCCGTAAAGGCGGTCGGCCGCGTGTTGACTTGAGAAAGGTCGCAAACGGCATTTTCTACGTATTGCGCACGGGCTGCCAGTGGAAATCAGCACCACGCGAGTATGGTTCGGGGAGCACGCTGCACCGTTACTTCCAGGAATGGACGGCGGCCGACGTCTTCCGCAGGTTGTGGAAGGCGGCGTTGCTGGAGTACGACGAAGTACGAGGCATCCAGTGGAATTGGCAAAGCGTGGACGGAGCGATGACGAAGTCGCCTCTGGGAGGGGAAAAAAACCGGGAAAAACCCGACGGATCGAGGTAAGTTGGGAACGAAGCGATCGGTGCTCACCGATGGACGAGGCGTTCCGTTGGGCGTTGAGGTGAGCGGTGCTAACACGCACGACATCAAACTCTTGCAAGCGACCTTCGACAGCGTTCCCATTAATCGCCCTCAACCAACCGCCCGCAAGAAGCAGCGCGTCTGCCTCGACAAAGGCTACGACTCCCAGGACGTTCGCAAGTTCCTTCGACGCCGGCACTACCAACCTCACGTCAAATCGCGCAGGCAGGAAGAAACGCAGAGGAAGCGCAATCCTCGCTTCAAGGCGCGCCGATGGGTTGTTGAGCGAACGCATTCTTGGATTAACCGTTTTCGCCGGTTGCTCACTCGTTGGGAAAAGAAGGCCGACAACTACCTTGCCTTCTTACACTTCTCCTTTGTATGGTCAACGCTCAGCTCTGCGGGTGTTCTGGGATAGGCTCTTAGCCTTCTTTCTTCTTCTGCGCGGGCGGTACGTGTAGGAAAGCTGAGTCGTCGTAAAGATACCTTTGGCATTGAGTTTCGTGATCTCTTGGTCCTTTATTGTTCGGAGAAGGCTCAAATCATCTGTTTCGAGTGCATGATCTCGGCAATGCTGCTGGAATTCACAAACGCTGCAATGGCCGTTGAGTCGTAGCTGAGGTGCCGCGTTGCTCTTGGAGAAGGAAGCTATGTCCAAGAGACTATGTTCGACGGATGAGATCAGGGTATCGATGCGGACTTTGGTGGGCGTAAAAGCTTCTCCGTAAATGATCTTTCCGAATCGAGGATCACAGTTTCCCATGCGTGCCAGGCAGAGACCCCAGAATGCCAGAAGCAGTTTGTCTTGTCTGACGACTTTCTCTTTGCAAACGAAACGAACGGGAATGTATTCGCATGAAGACTTTGAATGAGGCCGGACAAGAGCATCTATACATACCGACAGGTCGCCGATGGCAGCGTGGGCGTTTGTGATGATGGAATGTTCGCGATGTAACGCCCGAGCAAGCGACTTAGGGGCGTGCGATACTTGATCGGCGGGTAGCGAACCCAGTAGATGCTGCCGTGCGCGTTGGACAAATTCCTGCTGAAGTGTTGTCTCTAGCTGTTGGAAGTCGGATGTCGTGCTTGGTGTATTGGTTGCTTTCAGAAAAGCTTTGTATCTGCAATTCAAGAAAGCGGCCAACAACTCTGTCGTGATGGACGTGCTCATGTCTTGGTCTACAGTAAGGGGGCGGACCCTGGATCGCCGATACCCTCATGTTAGCAGCCTCCGATCACGTGTCAAAATACCTTGGGATTACGGTGCATCCGACAAACCTCGCTCCGACGGCTTTACGGAACTGCCCGACCCCCCAGCAGCGAAGAGACTCCCGTTGCCCCGAGTTGCGTTCCAAAATGGGTCGTTTGTTGCGACGGCACCCGGTCAGGGCAGCTTGACTTCTTCATCCGGATCAAGAGGATTCCAACGGATGTCCTTGAACTGGACCGTCATGGGTGGACCAGAATGGAGTTGAAGCGCCAGCAAGCCGGAAAGATCGTGATTCTCTGGGTCGTTGTCGATCACTTCGCCCACCAATCGACCGTTGACCAGCAGGGTGAGCTTCGGGCCGCGGCAGATCAGATGGTACTCGTGCCACTGGGTGAGATCAAACCAGGGCTCACCCTTGGCTTCGAGTATTTCGGTCGTCGTTTTGGTTCCGTTCTCATCGAAGATGGCCCGCTGACCGCGATGGGCCAGCGTGTGGCGGCCGAACTCATCGTACAATCGTATCATATCAGGTAGGTTGTTATCGATCTGATAGCCCTTGCAGTCATCGTCTTTGTAGTGCGCACTCCGGTACTGGAACCCACAGTTGACCTTGTGCGGAGATAGAATTCGGTGAGCCAGCTTAAGCTCGAAGTCCTTCATCTCACCGACCTCGCTGAATAAATACTGGTTCTTGCGGCAAGGCTTCTCCTTGGTAATCTTGGCAGTAATCGCGCCGTCTTCGACAGACCACCAGTTCATGTCGGCCGCTTTCCATCCATCGAGCGTCTTACCGTCGAATAAGGAGATGAATTCCGGGCTGTCCTCGCTGCAAACGTAGGGAATGGTCTTTTTCGGCGATTGCGTCGGCTCCGCTCCACAGGCGATCGTCGTGCCAACGGCCGTCAATACCGCGGCGATTATGGTTGCGATGAACGGGCTTCTGTTGTGCATTACGTTTCTCCCACCCAACACGGCCGGAAAGCGATATGCCGGTCAGTGTAGCAGACCACCGTTACCGCGCGAATATGCTGGCTCCGAGCGGGGAAAAACCAGATCCGGAAGCGAGGTGATCGCAGCGTGTCAGAATGGGTTCCTCAGATGGACCTGTTCGGAAACCCCTGACCGACCGTTTTCTGCACGAGCGCCAACTGCTCGTCATTTTACACCCGGTTGAGGGAGCTGGTAATCGTCACCGAGCATTCGTAATAGGGTGGTATTTTGGCACGTCCGACAATACGTACGGCTAGATGGGACTCAGCCTCACAACGCGGCCCTGGTCTCAGGAACACCTTGACTGGAAACGTTGCTCCGGTACGAACTGACGGCAGTTACGGTTCCGCTCCGCTGGGGCCTCCGCCTGTCGGCGGTTCGACCTTCGCTCTTGGGACACCGTCCGCCAAAACGGAGGCTAGGCGGAAGCCCAGGAGGTTGCCCGGGCCGTTAGGGGAGCTGCGGTACCGGTACGCCGACCGCCAGTGCCCCGGATGGGCGTTCCCACCCCCGCCGCGAATCACGCGGTTCACGCCTGCCTGAGGACCAATTG
>Ga0255418_1012_pt1 | contig 9952 bp, 8 predicted proteins | sample ANMaggSeSYBR01C5_FD_182673 | JGI IMG/M metagenome (GOLD analysis project Ga0255418, IMG submission 182673) | Sediment cell enrichment communities from methane seep in Santa Monica Basin, California, United Staets - ANME aggregate JGI... | ecosystem: Environmental > Aquatic > Marine > Cold seeps >...
CAAGACCTGGCCAAACGTTTCTTGAGTTGGTCCGAGGGAAGAAATGTGCACGTTAGTCACTCGAACTGTAAGGGGGGGAGTCCGAAAACGGGGACTGGCTCCGTCGCGCACCTGGTTTTCACGAGCGTTTCCGGTTTGCCGACGGTGCCTGTCCCCTTTTTCGCCAGTGGAAGATCACCGATGAGGACAACCACGGTCGCTACACGGAGTTGAAAGGACGCGATTTCCCAGTTGCCTGCACCTTGGAGAAGACGTACTACCTGGCCCACTACTTCAACTTCTCCAGAATCAACGGGCGCGACATCTGACACTGCATCGAGGCGATGTTCAAGCTCAACAGCGTAGACGGAGAAAACGGCAAGTGGAACGCCGACGGGCAGCTCCGCGGCTGGTTCGACGGCGAATTGGTCGTCGAGCGAACCGACGTCATCTTCCGCACGGCCGACTTCCCGAAGATGAAATTCAACGAGTTTCTACTGGCCCCCTACTTCGGTCCCGGTCTCTTCCCGCACGCCCAGAAGCTCTGGATCGACGAGCTGGCCGTGGGGACTACGCGAATCCGGCCCGTTCCCTTGGAGGGAGCCTGGGAGTAGTGCCCACGCCATCTGCACTACACCGGTCGGGCTCGACAAAGCGGCACGACACGTTAGCCAACCATGAACGCAAAGGAGCAAGCAAGATGAAGAGACTCGTACTTAGCACAACTCTTGGGTTTCTGGCTCTCGGCCTCCTTATGGAGGATCCAATCGCAGCGCGCGCCGAGCCGACGGGCCTCCCCGAAGGCCCCGGTCTCGCTAGGAAGTATCCGGGCGACGCGGGGATCGACAAGGACACGAACGTGGTCTTCGTCGAGAACTTCGAGGAGGACTCGCTTGCCGGCATGTGCAAGCGCTGGGAAGACATTGGGGGCCGTGAGACCATGTCGTTCTCCGAGGATGTGCCTGCCGGGAGCGGCGGCAAGCGGTCGCTCATGACGGATCGGCAGAAGGGATCTGGAGCGAAGCTCTACCGACGCCTCAAGAACGAGGCAGGCGGCTGGGGGTACGACCAGGTGTTCGCGCGGTACTATGTCAAGTTCGCGCTCGACTGCGGAGAGATCCACCACTTTGGCACCAACCTGGGCGGCAACAATCCGGCCACGCGGTGGCCGATGGTCAGTGCCGGCAACCGTCCCGACGGCGCGAAGTCCTTCTGGTCGGGGATCGAGCCATACGGCAGTGCGTGGGTCTGGGACTACTACACCTACTGGTGTGAGATGAGGGGGAGCCCGCCTCGCGGCCGGACCTGGGGAAACAGCTTCATCCGCAACCCGGATCTCAACGTACAGAGGGGCAGATGGATCTGCGTCGAGCAGATGGTCAAGATGAACGACGTTGGCGACACCAACGGCGAGCAGGCTCTGTGGATTGACGGCAAGCTGGTGAGCCACCTGGGCAAGGGCTTTCCTAAGGGCCTCTGGACCTGGGACAAGTTCTCCCCCGGCAAAGGCGGCAAGGGCTTCCGCTGGGGCGCCGACGGACGGGAGGGACTCCGGGTGCCGGAAGGCGGCACGCCCTTCGAGGGCTTTCGCTGGCGGACCGTCAAAGAGCTGAACGTCAACTACGTCTGGATCTACGTGTACACCCAGAAGCCCGCGGGACACAGGATCAAGGTGTGGTTTGACGACGTGGTAGTGGCAAGGACCTACATCGGACCGCTCGCCCGGGAATAGAGCTTCGAGGCTCGGCGGGGTCTTCGGGCGCTGGCACGACGTGTCCAACAAAGACAGCCAGGTGTAGTGGCCCAGCTTGCGTCAAGAAAGTCAGGAGGGGGGAAAGTTATGAACTAACTGAGTAATGGAACCCTCTCGTCGGGAACCTTGCGGGTTCCAAGCCCGCCTGAGAGAGTTGGCCAACACTCAGAAGCGAGTCTTGCGTAGGGACGGGCAGGACGTGGTGAGGCTCCGGGAAGGTTTTCCAAAGCAGTTCCCTGAAGCGTACCATAAACGGCTGACCTTTCACGAGTTACGGCCAACGCGAAAGGAACCGAAACTCGCCGGACCAGCGCACAAGGTCGGAATCTACGAAATCGCCGTTGTCAGTATACAGTAACAACCCTTATTCCGGAATTTCCAAACGCCCATGGACGTTGCGGCTCTTTAATGATCCGCGATGAAATCCCTCACCCAGCGGGCTTGTTCCGGATGCATGTCAATCAGGAAGCCGCCGAGAATGGAATAGCCCTGGATGGTGCCGGCGGAGACGTACTTGCGGACGAGTTCCCACTGGTGCTTCAGCAGTTTCATGGGCACGCCTGCCGACAGCGTGTAGTCGCGAAGGTAGCAGCCGATGTTGATCGCTTTGCCGGGGAAAATCTCGCGGCATTGCTCCACGTAACGGTCGAGGTTGACGAGATCCTTGGAGGCCCAGACCCACAGCGAGATCACGTCGAACAGGTCGGCGAAGCCGGCCCAGTCGTTTTTGTTGAGCTCGTGGCTGTAAACAACCGTCCAGAGCTTCAGGGCGGGGTTGTCCTTCTTCAGGGCTTCATGGACCTTACTGTATTGCTCGGGTTTGATTTTCTCACGTTTGATGATTCCCAACAGGTCGTCGTCGATCGCGCCGGTTACGTTGCGAAACGAACGCGACAGCCGCCCGACAGTCGCAGCCTCTTGGCACTTCGTGTCGATCGCACCGTCCAGGTAGTGGGCCACTCCGTTTTTGCACCGTCGTACTTTCCATTTGGATATCTCGCAGATGACTTCATTCGCATCGTGCAGCTTTTCCAGCGCCAGAGACGTGATCGGGTGAAACATGAAGGCCGTCTTTTTCAGCCCGAACCACTTGGTGCCTTCGCCTACTCCAAAGATCGACGGATTGACCCCGCCGTTGAATCCCTGTCCGTCCCAGCACCAACCGGCCTCCGAGAATTTGCGGCCCTTTTTGAGTTTGGTGCTTGCTTTTCCAGGGAGACCACTCAACGGGCAAGCCAAAGCCGGAATTGCCGCGATGCCTTTGATGAGGGTCCTTCTTGAAATCGATGACATTTGCTTTTCTCCTGTTTCATGGTTTCATGAACGGTTGCACTTCCAGAAAATTCACCATAATCTCTTGATCCGGTGGGGCGTCCGGTGTGTCGGACGTCTGTTTGCCGGTAATCGCAAGGGTGGCCGTGGGGCCGGTTGCCCGGAACGTCAGCCAGTGATAGGTCATCCAGAACGGGCGTTTTCGGGTCAGCGGAGCGGGGGCTCGCGCGCTCTGAAAGACGTACTGAAAGGCTCCCGGAAGAGATTGTGCCCCGTCGATACGCATCGCCAGTTCCATGCTCTTCTTCCGCGAGACGCGCTTGACGAAGTCCCGGTAGTCGGCGGAGATCATTTTAACGGAATACGCCCGCCCCGGGACGAGGCCGCCGATTGTCTGTTTCACGACATTCGGCTTGCGTTTGTTGCGTTTCATGATGAGAACGGAATCGCCGCGGCTAGACCGTGGGTAGCGTCCCTGGGTCGAACCGAATTGAGGCGCCTTCGCCGTCCGAACGGACCCTTTTTCGGCAGCCTCGACAGACCATCCCTCGAGACCCCGTTCAAAGTCGGGGTTCTGGATATGGGTCAACTCGTAGGGGTCCTTGGAGAGAAGCGCCGTCTTCCCCTCGAGGCAATAGTGTCGCAGCAGCTTACCCATCCAGAACATCGTTTCCTCGTCGACGTAGTTGGACCGGTAGGGCTGGACTCCGTATAGCCCGAAAAACTGGGGATGCGTGGCAAGCGTCTGCATCTGCAGATCAAGATGCACTTTGAAGTTCGCCGTGGGGCATGTGTTGGTTGTGCAGTACGGCATGACAGCATACATGAGGGTGACGATTGCATGCCGCAAGCTGCCGGGCAGCGCCTGTTCCCACGCACCACAACGCTTCACCAGGCCGGCCTCGATGTTCTTCCGGCTTTCGGCTTCCGTGGCCCCTTCGGGAACATATCGCTCGATGGAAAACGGCCATCCGGCGTTAAGCACGGATTTCATGAACAACATGCCGCCGGGCAGATCGTAGGTTCTAACAACGAACGGAATGAAAACGCGCCCCGAGAACGCATTATCTTGCGACAGTAGCGCGACGCTCTGGGCGAAGGCTTTGTAGCTCTTCGCTGAATAGCCGGAGATAAACTCGTCGGCTTGGATGCCGGAGGCCAACGGATAGTCATATCCCATGCTACCCCGCCAGGCCGCCGTGGCTTCTTCAACGCTGACGGCCTGTTGCCTTCGCTCCATGAGTCTCGGTGTTTGCGCGTGCGACACCCAAAGCTTGCCGGCCCGTTTCACTTCACGCATCGGTTCGAGGTACTCGGAGTGGCCCTCGATGATGTTGCACTGGGGCAGCATGAGCTTCGAGACCCGCTGCCACGTGTGGGGGCCGAACGGCCTGATCATTGGAGTGGCCTCGTGGACGTTGTAAACCATGGCCGGAATGGACCGCACCACGACCTCCTCGGCAGAGCCCGTGACCTTCAGACGGTGTCGGCCGGCCGGCAACCGGCGCATTGCTTCCGCCGGCCCTGCTTCCGTCGCTGCCGTGGCGACCGGTTTCGCGTCGTCGTTCAAGTGCAAGCTTCCCTTTCCGCGCAGGCTGAAGAAACACCACCCGTCGCGCGGGTTCATGAAGAGTATTTCACCCGCGGGAGCATGGCCACGTTTGCGTGTGTTGGCCAGTTCCGAGACCAGATTGTTCAACACCTCGACATGGTACGGACCGTCGGGCATGACTTTGGCCACGGCCAGCGCCGAGACGAGATTTTCTTCCGCAGTGTCCTCAAGCCGTGCCTCCACGCCGTAAGCTCCCCAGGGCAAGTCGTCCGTCTTGATCCGGACATGGGTGACCTTCTCCGGGCGTTCGATCACGCGCTCGACGCGCACGGCCGGGTCGTGACGGCAGGTCAACGTGACAACGAGCCGCCCCTGGCCCAGTGCGTTCGGGACGACCGCCGCACGGATTTTCACTTCGACGGCCTTGTTGCGAGTTTTGTCGTGCCGGCTTGTCCAGGGATCGCGCACTTCGACGCGCAGCGGCTCGCAATAGACCGTCGAGGAAAACGGGATGACACGCGCGCGAATCTTTTCAGATTCCGGCACGCTGACCACAAGACGGCGCTGGATCGCCGATGTTTTGGCGGCGTACAAGGTCGATCCATTTCCCAATAGTCGTTCCATGGGCATGGGTGGTGTACTCACGAAAATCTCGCGATGGGCGGGCAAGACGATCGTCTGGCGGCCGAGGGCTCCCTTCGTTCCAGTCATCATGTAAAGGCTTGCTTCGACACGGTGGTCGGCGTCTGTCCGGTTGACGATCGAGGCGGAAATTCGTCCGTGTGGCCCGGCAGTCGCAAAAGGGTCGAGTACCATGCCCAACGATCCAATCGAGAGGCGAGCCTCGTCGCCTGTTCCCGCGGCGAGCGGGTGCGGTTCGCTGAACCGGACCTTCGCGGTGGACTGTGCGAGGTCCGGCAGTACGCCGCCCGCTGCCGTGAACAGTTCCATGATTTCCCGATCGGAAAGCGCGCGGTCATACAAGCGGATGTCGTCGATCTCGCCTTTGAACGCCCCATAGCGGCCCCATTTGCCGGAAAGACGTTGCCCGGACTTGGTGCATGTGACGGGTACTTTGAGCTTCTCCTGGGCTCGGGGTACGGCGTCGACGTAGAGCGTGACGAGTCCCGCGTCGGGATCGCAGACCACCGCCAAGTGCCGCCAAGTGCCGTCGAGAAACTCGCTGGAGGTCGAGAAATTCTGGTAGTTGGAGACGCCGTCTCCCCACTCGTATAGCAATTGATTTCCGTAATCAATACGCAGGTTGCCGTTGCGGTTTATGGTGCCACAGGAACCGCCGAAGATAAGCCGATGGGTGGTCGGCGCGTGGGCGGCGTTGGTTTTTACCCATACCGCAAGCGTCGAGTCTCCTTCGACGGCCATCGAGTCGGACGAGCCGTAACGCACCACGTCATCGACTCCGTCGAACCGCATGGCAAAGCCGCGCGGGGACGGTACGTGCGTGGCCCCTTCAAGGCGGCCATCCTGCCCGTTGCCGCTACTGTCCCCGACCACGGCACCACTACCCTCATCGAACGTGTAGTGAGCAACAAGTCCAGGCTCGGCCGCCAATGCCACGCGGGTTAGAAAGACCACGACGAAAACCGCCTTGATCAGTTGGCCGGTTCTATAACACATTTGCTTCTCCTTGTGAGTTTGGTAGTGTCCTCGTCAACTTCCATCGTTCAGAGATCAACAACTTGCCCCGTACGCCCGGAGTTGAACACCGCGTCGGTGATCTCCAGTACGCGCAGCCCGTCCTCGCCGGTGACGGCCGGATCGCGGTCCTCGTGGATAGCCGAGATGAACTCAGCGAACTCGGCAGCCCACGAACGCACGTAGCCAAAACCGGTCGGGCTGGCCATTTGGCCGTGTTCAATGACCGGGCCGGTGGCGTCGTTCGGTACCAGGATCGTCGTGGGATCGCGGTAAGCATCGACAGCCGTACTCTGCACGAAGATTTCGTTGCTTTCCCACTCCGAACGCAAGCGGCCGGCCGAGCCGAGCACGTCAAGCCAGCCGTATCGGCCGCCGATCTTCTGCGAGACGCTAATCTGAGCGACCAGGCCGTTCTCAAAACATACGCTGAACAGACACGCCTTGTCGACGCCGGTGGCCGTCCACTCGACTTCGGCAAACACTCGCTTGGCTCGGTGCGGCACGAGGTCCAACACCTGCCAAATCACGTGCGTTCCGATATAGAATAGCGGCCCCCCGCCGTGATCGGGTTGGGCAAGCCAGCCATCGATCGGGCCGATGAGTTGGCCGGCCGTGACGTGGACGATCTCACCCACCACGCCCTCGTCGATCAGTTGCTTCAAACGCACACGCGTGGGCAGAAACGGCAATGTGTAGCCAACCATGACCTTGACGCCGGAAGACCGGGCTGCTTCGACCAGCACCCGGCCGTCGGCTGCATTCAGGGCCATGGGTTTTTCGATAAACAGATGCTTTCCCGCGTTGACCACGGTCAGGCCGCACGGCTGTAGCTGATCGTGGATCGTCGCCACGATGACCGCGTCGGGGTCGGCTTCGGCGAGCATGCGCTCGGTGTCGGTATAGGCCCGCGCATAGCCCCAGCGATCGACCGTTTGCCGGGCCGCGTCGGCGTTGATATCGCAACACGCCACCAACTCGGCTTGGCCGGTCAGAGCCAGGGCCTCGGACAGATAACGCCCCTGCGAGCCGCAGCCCACAAGAGCGAATCGCAGCTTGTCAGTCATTGAATTCACTTCCAAGTCGCCTCGCGACAGTAGAAATTCATGTTTTGCTTTCCAGGATCCCCACAATCTCTCGAATCCAGACACTGAACTCGGCAGCGTGGTCGATGTAGATGAGCAACTCGTCTGGCTCGGTTTCGTCGCGCCAGCCGCCCTCGGGACATTGTGTTTCGACGAGGAAATCAAGGAAACGGATGGCGGCCTCGCGTGCTCGCCGGTCGTCGGTGATCAGGAAATAGATTGCCGCCGCCAGGCTGCTTTTGCCGCTGCCGACCCAACCGTAGTTGTCTTCACGGCAGCGCAGTTTGAATTCAAGCAGCAGCGTGGCAAACTCCAGGAAATGCGTTTGGCCGCCGATCTGGTACATGCGGCACATGAGCATCATGGGCAGGCCCACTTCCCAATAGGCCTGCTTGGGCTTGGCCGTGTCGATCAGGTTGTCCGGGTCGGAATCGTCCACGACAAGTCGGCCGTCACGAGTCATCTTGTAGTAGAACTTGCCGTCGTCCGGCTGTTGCTCGATCAGGCTGATACAACACTGAGCCGCTTTGTTCGCCACGTCCAAGCGTCCGGCATGGATGGCCGAAATGCCCGTCCAGGCAGTGGCGAGCGAGCGGAGCAGTCGATCACCGGCGAAATGCGGGAACCCGCCGCACGGCGCCTGGCATGAGACCAGGAAGTCCATGACCGGGTACGACAAGTCGAAGCGACCCAGGCGATGCGCGCCCTGGAAGAACCACGAGTGCTTATAGACGTCGCCGTTGTAGTCCTTCAATTGACCGTTGGTTTGCAACCGCTCGCGCTGGACCCAATTGAGCAAGCGGTGGGCCTCGGCGAGCCGCCCGGCCAGGCTCCACGAATAAGCCTGCTTGTGATGAGCGTCGACCGCGTAGCCGTCCCAGATGTAGCCGCCGTCAGGCTGCTGGTGACGAAGCTGGTACTCGACGGCCTTGCGTGCCGTCTCGCGATAATATTCGAACGTGTTGGCCATGCTCAACTCCTTCGGACTGAACCAAACGCCATGTGATCCGATTGGTGCGTTCGTCACGCACCGAGTTCGCCTTCTAAGTGCCGTCTAAGTGCCAGATATGCCGCGCCCACGGCTGCATCCGGGCACGGGATGGGGCCGGTGCGGAACGCCAGATCCCGGTCGAGCGGAGCAATCGAGTCGTGCCGGATCACATGCTTGATGGGCTCCAGGAACAGATCGCCCGCCTCAAGCATCTTGCCGAGAAACAAGACATTGGATATCCCAAACAGGTTGGCGGCAATGCCCAGCCCGCGACCGAGCGCGGCAGCCGCCTCATCGAGCGCATGCAGTGCCAGTTTGTTGCCCGCTCGCGCGTTGTTTATCACGGCGTCGATGGTAATGGTGCCTTCCTCGACCGGGAAGTAGGCGCCCTGCTGGATGCCCTGCTGAACCCGTCGAACGATGCTCGCAACCGACCCGATCGTGCCCAGACAGCCCCGATTCCCGCATTCACACGGGATACCATTCGGCTCGACAACAATGTGGCCGATTTCCCCGAATACCGCGTGATTACCCCGGAACGGGTCGCCATCCTTAAAGACCGCAAAACCACCTGCCGGATCGAGCAGCGCGCAGATGGCCGTGCCCCACTCAGGATCGGGAATATCCCGGAGCCCCAGCACGGCGATGGCGTCGGAGTATCCGAATAGCCAAGTACGGACTCCACACGCTTGCTCCAGGATCGCACGAACCGGCACGTCGCGCCAACCGGGAATCGCCAGGGCCCAGACCGCCACACCCCGACGCAGATCAGTGACGCCCTGACTGGCGAATCCGACGGCCGTGACCCGGTCCGAAGTAACGGCTTCACACGCGATCAGGTCCTTGACCGTTTTGCCCAGGAGCTTGCAGCGTGCGGGGCCCTCCTCATCGCGGAAGCGAATCTCCCTTTCCGCATGCACATCGAGATCGAGATCGATTACCACAACACGCGCACTATCGGCACAGTGACTGACGCCGACAGCAAGGAACATGCCGGGATTGATTCGCAGCGGAACGTTCCGTCTCCGGCTCGGGGCCACTTCTTCAAGTACACCCGTCGTCACCAACGCCGAACAGACATCCCCCACGGTGTTCCGGCGGATCCCGAGCGCGTCGGCGATTGCGGCCCGGTGTGCTGGTCCGTTTCTAAACAGATATGCGAGAATCAGCGATCTTTTGTCACGCGCCATGGTGTTCAACTTTCAGACGCCTACCGAGAGGCGTTGCCGTTCAGTGGGTTGTATCGTATTTGCATAATCACGGCAAGTCTTGGCGGCAATACGGGCGATGCAGCAGCATATCTGACGCCATGTGATACCTGTGCATAACCCAGTGGTAGCGTTTTGTTATTAGCTGGACGTCGCCAGTTGTTGACGAAACCGCATTCTCAGACCTGGCGAACGTTTTTGGGCAACCACATTCCCGATATCGCTGCCTGTGACTTCTTCACGGTGCCGACCGTCACTTTCCGCGTTCTCTACGTTTTCATCGTCCTGCGTCACGACCGGCGACAAGTGGTTCACTTCAACATCACCACAACTCCCTGCGCTGAATGGACCGCCCAGCAGATCGTCGACGCTTTTCCATACGACGAAGTCCCGCGTTTTCTCATCCGTGATCGCGACGGCATCTACGGCGACTACTTCAAGGAACGCATGAAAGGC
>Ga0255418_1021_pt1 | contig 9437 bp, 8 predicted proteins | sample ANMaggSeSYBR01C5_FD_182673 | JGI IMG/M metagenome (GOLD analysis project Ga0255418, IMG submission 182673) | Sediment cell enrichment communities from methane seep in Santa Monica Basin, California, United Staets - ANME aggregate JGI... | ecosystem: Environmental > Aquatic > Marine > Cold seeps >...
TATGAAGGCGTAATGGAGGACTGGTGGCCATACCCATACGATTCTAATGGTGAAGATGGCGATACTTTCTATCCAGTTTCTCTTTCTGGCTTATGGTTCCCATATGTGACAGATACATCTGGTTTAGATGAACTTCAAATTATTAGATATGCAGGAGATAAATACAAAATACCAATTGATAACACCGATTGCAGCATAGAGGTAACAGTTACAACAGATAACCCATCCAATCTGATAGTTTATCTTATTGACCCAAATGGTAATGTACGAAGACCCATGGTTCCTCATTACAACGGTGGAGAGATAAAACCAATTCATCAATGGAATGGTGGACACTGGGAACATGACCAAGGCGAGTTCCGTACATGGATAATAGAACCACACACCGATTTTTCTGTTGAAGTTCACAATGCAATGAAAGGGAAATGGACTGCTATTGTAGTCCCATTTTTGGATAAAGACACAGGTGACGCTAGCTTTAATGGAGGATATCACATCACAGCAAAAATAAGGGCGTATAATCCTGATAGAATAGATGCTGCGTTATCTGCAGCCAATGGTGCTGTAATTGCTTCGATGAATCATGCTCCACTGTTATATGTAACCGAGGATTCTGTCCCATCTGAAACATCAAATGCACTCTCACAACTAGGAGCTACAAATATCATTTTCGTCAACATTAATGAAGTCAGCAGTGCAAATCCAAGTGGCTCTGTCACCAAATATGCAACCACGCAGGAAGTCATCAATGCCATAAAGGCAGATACAAATTCTGAAAATTTTATTACAATAACGTCTCTTGGAACGGGCGATGGATATTTCGCACCGGCTGCAATGGCAGCAGCATATCATACTTCGCCTGTTTTAAATATTGGGGAGGCTGCAGATGCATATAATAAATTAGACATGATAACTGCATGGCGAGAATACGCAGGCGACTATTACCACGGAGCCAGATCGGTTGGTCATCTTCCACAAATGGATCATCCATTTGATTTGAAAGAATTTATTCAGGGAATCTTAAATGGGGAATTTCCTCACCCTGGATTTGACTTAAAATTACGATGGTTCAGTGCTGTCCATAATGGAATCCATGATATGATCTCAGGTTATAATCTTGACAAAGATGGACAAGAAGCATACTTGTTCGTGTCACCAAGAGATACAGACATTCGCGATCCAATATGTAGGGCAATGACCGGAAACAAGTCCTATGCAGGACACATTCCTGTGGAAACACCAGCATTCTCATCTGCTGTAATTTGCAGGAATATCCTTTATCCTGCTATCATCTATGCCAACCCAGGTAAAGATGTAACAACATCTCAAATGATGAACTATCCTGATGGATATCAATGGAGAGCAAATGATGGAAAATCATATCCTAATTACGCAAGCCAGGAACTAAAACAGGTAATGTCATCCCGTGGACGATTCTTTGAGGGGCATGTTGTATGGGATAATTTGCTTGAGAGATATAACGCAGGGACAAGCATTAGTTATTATTCTGGTCATGGAACAGGAGGATCAGGGATATCTGCCCAATATAAAAACATCGATGATCAGTTCCCGCTTGCAGAACCCCGACATGAACACTTAAAAGATTTTGACTGGTGGGATGGGTGGCGCGGCTACAGTGGATATGATAGTAAACAAACAAAAACTTGCCGATGGGGCGGAGACTCAGCTTATAACGCACAAGAGCCTAGCCTTTATGACATCATCCATTTCAAATGGGTAGATCAGCTATTTGAAAACCTTCACAGTGAACTTGAATTTTGGAGTTCATGTACCACCGGCGAACATTGGGGGCCAATAGTATATCTCTCGCACGGATCGGCAGTGTGGTTTGGATGTGCTGGATCAGCATATGGCGTTCAGGATGACTTACATAACATGTGGATATTCAACGATGTATTAGTAAAAGGAGAAGGCATTGGAGAATCACAATCAAAATACACTTGGATGTTTAACCGTGATTTCACAACCTGTGATCCCACAACAATATATGGACGCTCATCTCTTTTCCAATTATCTCAAGGTGGCCTAACGAATGTTAAGGTACTATATGGAGATCCAACGACAACCTGTTACAGCCCAGAATGGATGGAACCAACACCACTAGTTCCCTAATCCATCCCTCTTTTTCTTTTTTTAGAAATAATAAAATAAAACAATATATAACAGGATCTGAAAAAGACACTTGACGAGTTTCAAATTTAAAGAAGGATATATATAAAAGATTCAAAAAGTATATAAATGTCAAAAAGCATGCAGTCAGATAGAAACATATGTAACGGAGGCGTTATCTAATTATGAAAAAACAAATATTTATAATAGGTGTAATAGTTCTTTTTGCTGGACTTACTATAAACCCTGCAACTGCACAGGTATCTCCAGAAAGTGAACTACAAGAAGAAGCGATAAAAGTAGAATATGCATTAGTTAATCTAGATGGTTCCATAACTACGGAAAGAATTGAATTAACGGAACAGGAATTCGTAGAATTGCAAACCACACTATCAAAACTAATGGAAGAACTTGAGTCGGCAACTGATTTAGACGATGTTGAAAATATAATTGAATCCGCACTATTCCAAAATGGAATTTTTGGACTTAAACATCCTGTCCTGGACTGGATCCTTAATTTTCTAAGTTCCTATAAACTACCCCGCAGTCGCGCATATGTAATTAGCCAAGGATGGGGCTTTAAAATGAACCCATTCAAAAATCACGAAATAAACATATACAGACCATTAACAGTTTGGCAATATTCAAACAGATGGGGATACGATCTTCCTGATAAAACATTCATATTGAAACCAAGTCCTTTCAACACAGAGGTTTTACACGGGAGACAAATAGGGATGATGACCCACTTCTTTGGTCTCTACGTCTTTGTTACTCAACCACATCCTCAAAAATGTTGGACTTTTTTCATGGGTTCTGCCCGCCACGTTGGGGGATTTGATTTTACTCTTTCTCCATTTTGGTAGAATAAACGACTAGACTTAGAAATACTGCTGGGACATACACCCATATTTCAAATATGGTTGGTGTCTCATATTTTTTATATTTACTTTTGGTTAACATAGAATATCTTTTAGAAAGGACGTTGATTTTGCACCCCATAATATCAGTAACATACGTAGTTAATGAACATATGCTCACTTCAATAAAAATAAATAGAATAAAACACATATTTAATCATTGCAAGTACGGGTTTTAAACAATGAAGAAGAACCATAAAACAATTACAATAGGAATAATAATTCTTTTTGTCGGATGCTATTTTGGTTCTGTAACTGCAAATGAACTGCCAGAAGGTAAACCACAAGATAAGGGCTTAATCTTAGAATGTGGTCGAATCGACTTAGATGGTACAACAATCACAGAAAAATTTACCCTGTCAGAACAAGAACTTGTGGAATTAGAGATCATACTATCAAAACTAATGGAAGAACTTGAGTCGGCAACTGATTTAGACGATGTTGAAAATATAATTGAATCCGCACTAACAACAGAAGGATCTTTTGGACTTAAACATCCAGTTTTAGCTTGGATTTTGAATTCGTTAAGCAGTTATAAGTTACCTCGCAGTCGTGCATTCGTTGTTAGTCATGGACGAAGCTTCAAAATAAATCCATTCAAAAATCACAAATTGGATACATACAGACCATTAACACTTTGGCAGTACTCGGATAAATGGGGGTTCGACCGACCAGGTAAAACATTCATATTGAGATACAGCCCATTCAACACCAAGATATTACACGGGAGGCAAATAGGGATGATGACCAATTTTTTTGGCATCTATGCATATGTTTCTCAACCACCACCTCAAAAAAGTTATACGTTTTTCATTGGTTCTGCTCGCCACGTTGGGGGTATTGATTTCACATATTCTTCTTCAATCGCATGGCTTTTTCCATTACTGCTTGCAGGGTCTTCCCTTCCATTACTTGCAGGTATCGCCCTTGTCCCAATTATCTCCCTCTCATCCTCTGACAACCCAAGTCACCCAACTGCAGATTTCTCCTTTTATCCAATAGAACTAACGACAGATAATATAATACATTTCTCCGATAAATCTACAGATGAAGATGGAATAATTGAATTTTGGTCTTGGGATTTTGGAGATGAACATAATTCCGTAAAACAGAATCCACAACATCAATATATCACAAGTGGGACATATACAGTTTCACTAGAAATAACAGATAATAATGGTAACACCAACTCGATTTCAAAGGTAATTATCATTAGAGATCCGCCAATTGTAGAAGAAGACAGCGGGGATGATAACATACATGATGACAAAGATGCAGGAGGGACACTAAATTTTGGTATCCTTATTGCATTAATATCTATAATAGCCGTAGCTACTTACCTGTGGAAACGAAAATAAAAACGATATATTTCATACCCTTTACAAGGGGCAGGTAATTTTAACAATATGAGTCGATGAAAAAAACTATATCTCTGCCAATACTTCCTTCAATTCAGTTATGGCATAAATGGGAGTGGGATCAATCCCCCTTAGAATTGCAAGATAACAACTAACAAAATCCCCTAGATACATAGCATACATCATTTTTGCAAGTGTTTTTTTACCTTTGACCTGTATTTCAATAACATTTGCCGCAACATCTTCAAAAAGATTCTTCATGAAATTCAGGCGCTTTGACATATAGATCGACTCGATTTTTTCGTCTCTAAATAACAAGCACGTGAATTTTTTTGACATTTCTGGATCCTGGGACCACCCAACTATATCATTATGATTGCATTCCGAGACACTGTCATATTTAGCAATAATCTTACTATTCTCATTAAATTGGGTGCACCATCGTCTTGCTATAGGATCATAAATCTCCCAACCATATACTTGAGGCATGGTATTGAAAATCTTGTTTGCTATTTGTTTTGAAAGATTGTCTTTTTCAGGAACCGTTTTGCCATTAGCCACTCTAAATTCACCTAGTAACTCCAAAGTTTCCCCTATTTCTGATTCAATATCGTTCTTCAATATGCCAATTTTCTCGAGGGCCAGCATGGATGAAAACAGTAGGTAAGCAGTTGCAGCCCTTGGTGTAAAACCTGAAGGTATTTTGATATGTGAGATATCTCGTTTTTCACAATATTCTTGTAATTTCCCCCCAGATGAAATACCAATAATTTTACATTTTTTTTGATTTGCATGCTTGAAAGTACTCAACGTTTCTTCTGTAGTACCAGAGTAACTTTGAGATAGTACCAATGTATTTTTGTTTGCCCATTTAGGAAGATTATATGCACGGTTTACAAAAATTGGAATATCAAATCTATCTCTGAGGAGACTTTGTAGTATATCTCCCGAAATAGCTGATCCACCCATACCACTTATGATAATATTATCTATTTTAAAGAAACTGTTTAATCCCGCAGAGTTGACAATGCCCACCGTTTCTTTTATCTGCTCAGGAAATCTGGCGAGTGTATCAATCATACCAGATTTGTCTATTTTTGAAATAAGTTCCAAATCGTCCAACATCGTAGTCTACCCCATGTTTTATTTAGCTATTACTTTCCTTTTTTGAACCTGCCCATCAGGTAAAAGCAGAACACTATATAGAGATTTTCATTTAGAATGCAAATGCTTATAGTTATGAAATCACATCCGTTCTACACATGATAATTACCAAGCAGAAAGACTTCAATGAATTACTTAGTTCGATCGGAAAAGAGCCCGTTTTTATAATTGGATGCAGCGAATGTGCAACCATATGCCACACTGGAGGAGAAAAAGAAGTATTGGAAATGAAGGGTGCTTTGGAAGATAAAAATATACCGGTCACAGGTTGGGTCATTTTAGAGCCGGCATGTCATCTCCAGAATGACAAACGCATTCTACGAAAACATAAAGATGAGGTGAATAAAGCAAGCAAAATCCTTGTTCTAGCATGCGGTAATGGCATACAAACAGTATCGGAAATAATAGAAAATGCCGATGTCATAGCAGGTAATGATACATTATTTTTAGGTGAAATAAAACGTGCCAATGAATTTGAAAAACGGTGCAACATGTGTGGAGATTGTATCGAGGATTTGTTTGGAGGGTTTTGTCCAATTTCACGTTGCCCTAAGAGCATGTTAAATGGCCCTTGTGGCGGATCAATAGATGGAAAATGTGAGATAGATTCTAACATAGATTGCGTCTGGGATCTCATATATAAACATCTGAAAGAGAAAAAGCAATTACAACTATTGAAGATCATACAAGAACCCAAGGACTGGTCTAAATCTACTGAAACAAGGAGGGTGCTATAACATGAATTATAACACCCATTCTGTGCTATAATACACTAAATCCCGATTTATAGCACATGTTAGTGTTATAAACACTAAAATGGAGGATTTATAGCAAGTTCTTCTGTCAGTAGATATATCCATCGGTTTCCATTTTATTCCCAGACATAAGTTTTAGGAAATCTGCTTTGTCTATCAAACCATCTCTCAATAATTGGATATACTTGTCTGTTGGGTTTGTCTCTTGTCTTTGGATTTGTGGTTCCTGTCTTGGGATGGTTGTGTCTGGTTTATGGATTGGTGTGGTTTCTTGGGGTTGTATATCTGGTTTCTTTACTTCTGGTTGTGGTTTAGGTGTCTCTTGTGTTAGTGATATACCCTTCAAATATTCTCCTCTAACTGATTTTGGAGACATTTGGATATATACCTTCAATACCTCAAAACCTTCGTGTCGTAATTGTCTTCGTATCACTTCTAGGGAACAACCATGTTCTGCCATGTGAGTTGCCAAGGTTATTCTAAACAGATGTGGATATACTCGCTTTGTTGTAATCCCTGATATTGAGGCATACTTTTTGACTATCCTGTGAATTGATTGTCTGCCTAATCTGTTTCCGTCTTGATTGAGGAATAATGCCGTATCATTTGGATTTCTGGGTTGCCTGACTTTGATATACTCTACTACACTTTCTACTGCCTTTGGGTGTATATTTACTGCACCGTCTGTGTCTCCTTTTCCGTCATAGACATATAGGATTTCCTCTTTTGTGTTTATATCATTGACATTTAGATTTACAACCTCTGCTCTCCGTAATCCAGTATAATACAAAACTTTGAGGATGGCATGGTTTCTTTTGTCTTCCTTACTTACTTCAAATAACCTTTGTATTTCTTCTTCCGTCAAAGGTATTTTGAGTGATTTTTTTCTCTTGGGATTTTTGAGTATTTCATCGTCTAATGGTTTTCCCAGATACTTATAGAACTTCTTTATACTGGCATATCTCACTGTCAAGGAGTTGTTTGAGTATCCAAGTTCCTTCTTCATATGAGTTTTATATCTCTGTATATCTTCGTTTGTTATATCATCGGCATTTTTGTCTATGTAGGATAGAAAGCATTTTACACCACAAACATAGGTGTAGATAGTCATTTCACTTTTGTCTTGTAGAAAATCTCTAAACTTCTCTATATGTGTTTCATTCTTCATAGAGATTTCCTCGTCTGCTTTGAGAAGATTGTATGACTATTGGTTTCTCTCCAATCTCCCCGACTTTACTATCATTTCCCTCTTTATATATTTTCTGCCGAGACAATCTTTTCAGGAGGGGAAGTCTATGAAAACTCCTAATCTTGTTGTAATCCCTAAAATCTTTTATACACTCTTTTATGATGGTGTCTTGGTATTTCTCCACTCTATCTCTAATCTCAATAACTAAATCTTCTGCTATGGAACCATCCCAGTATAGAGATATAGAAATCCTCACCGAGTTTAGAGATATAGACAAGATACTCACCAAAAGAAAAATAGAAGATTGGAGTTCTCCTAAACTCTTATGAATATGTTGCCTCCACCATATACAGATTGGTTTTCATCAATCTTGTAGCAGTAGCATTTTCTTCCATTCTTGAATGTCTCTATCCTTGCCTTTCCTGTAATTTCCACAGCATCTCCTATTTGGATTTTGATGGGAGTATTCCCCTCTTTCTTTACCTTCTTTGGTTTCGGTAGTCTTTTTTCCACCCATGCTCCGTTCAGGTAGATACATTCAATCCCGTCTTTCATCTCGGTTTGTAACTCTTTCGGTTGTTTTTCACTTGCTTCATTTCTTGTGGTTTCTTCTTTTTCTTCCATATCAATCATAAATATCTATACCGAAACTCACTTATATAGAAACTCATATTACACATCTTATAAAATGAGTTGAAAGATATGAGTAGAACGGAACCGACAATTGAAAACATCTTTGGGAAGAAACTCCAACCATATTTTGGGATTATAAAACTCCTAAAACATTTCAGGGATGAGGAAGATGGTGTAAAGACTATTTACATAAGATACATCTTTATAAAAAACCATGATAGAAATAGGTTTGATGTAAAGACATTTAGAGATATTGAGGGTTTTTATAAGAAGAAAGAAAAAGACATATCCCATTTGTATAAACAAGGAGATATAGATATAGAGGCAAAAATACCTCCTGGAAACTCACTTATCAACTATCTCCATAAACTTGTAGATATAGGCATAATCTATCAACCCAGAAAGGGATTTTATAAATTGATGGAGGCATATGAGAAAGAAGTGATACGGGATGAAATAAAGAATTGCCTTTATTCATATGATAGTAATGAGGTTATGGAGTTTAGGAAGGTTGAAAATTATAATTGGGAGATTGATAGTATTTTACTTGGAATAAGTGAGGAAACACGGAAAGCATTTACAGATACAGAGAAAAGGCAGATTAGATATAATGTGAAGGAGATTGAAAGATTACTTATGGAGATTGATAGGATACATTTTATTAGACTTGGTATTGAGAGTGGCATGGAAAGGGAAGATGTAAGAGACGGTTATATAAATCAAAGGGATGTAGAAAAGGTAGAAAGGGATATGTGGGAATATGTAAAAGAAGGTATGGAAACTGGTTATCCTCCTCTAACATTTGTAAGGTTTTCTTCATTTACAACTGTTCTCAATAATATGGAAAGGGAACAGGATGAAGAAATGGATTATATGATGGATATACAAATAGAGGCAGAAAAAAATAAAAAAAGGGGATGAAACCCTTTTAGTTTAGTTCTCTGCTACATATTAGTTTTTTCAGTTTTCTATCAAACTTCCTATGGCAACTAACACATAACCAAAGATAGTTGGATATATCCCTCTTTGCTTCTCCTGTTATACTTGCTATATGTTGTGGTTCAGATTTTCCACACATTACACATAATTGTGGTTTAGGTTTGTTTTTCCTTACCCATATGTGTATAGCATCATACCCAGCATCATCCCCTTTCCACATCCCATTTTTCTCACCAGTATTTTTCCCTTTGAGGTTTTCGGATATTTTCTTTCTTGTTTCCTCACTCAAACTCAATCCTGTTTTGATTGTTGATAGTTTCTTTTTGGTTTCTTCTGTATGTCTAAACTC
>Ga0255418_1022_pt1 | contig 8955 bp, 1 predicted proteins | sample ANMaggSeSYBR01C5_FD_182673 | JGI IMG/M metagenome (GOLD analysis project Ga0255418, IMG submission 182673) | Sediment cell enrichment communities from methane seep in Santa Monica Basin, California, United Staets - ANME aggregate JGI... | ecosystem: Environmental > Aquatic > Marine > Cold seeps >...
TTTTTGCCGGATTTTTCGACAATCGGGAAATACCCCTGCTTGACCATGACCAAAACGAGGAGAAAACAACTGAAGCTGTCACTTGAAGAATTATACGAACTGTCAAAAGATCGACCTTTATCAACACCGGAAATCCATCTGTCTAATGATTACTATGGTCATGCGCATCTCCTGAAGCAATATGTGAATTTATCTCCAAACTATCAGATCAAGGCTTCAATAGAACATGGTGTTGGTATATTTGATAATGTCTGGGACAATGATGTTAAGGTTAACCTACCAACAATACTCTATCCTTCATCTTTCCGTCACCAAGTTTTTAAGAAACGAACAAACAAGGCATTGTTTGCAATAGGACCTATAATTAGCTTTGCCCCTTCATTTCTTGATCGTGAAGCATTTGAGCAAGAGAAAAAAAGAATCGGTAGAAATCTACTGGCGCTTCCCGCCCACTCAACCCATTGGATTCTATCCCAATATAGTATCCATGAGTATTGCAGTTTTCTGGAAGAGCTGGGCAAAAACTTTGATTCGGTCCGTGTCTGCTTGGGATGGAAAGATATTTTGCGAGGTCAGGCTGAAGAATTCATGAAACACGGGTTTGAATGTGTCACTGCAGGCCACATGTATGACCCGCTGTTTCTCCCTCGGCTAAGGAGCATTATAGAATTGGCCACGGTAACAACTTCCAATCTTCGCGGAACTCATGTTGGATATTGCATTCTTTTGGGAAAATCTCATTATCTCTCGCATAAGCATGTTGGCGCGTCCTGTGAAAAAAAAGAAATGCTTGCAATTTCAGATTGTCGCAATGATAGTCAGGCGTTTCGGGAAATATTGCGTGCCTGCGGAGAGTTTCGTGAAGACGTCACGCCAGAACAAAAAGCGATTGCAGAGAAGTACTGGGGCGCCGGAGAAATAAAAACCGTAAAAGAAATGCGGATGATCCTTCAAATGGCAGAGGATATGTACGCCAAAGGACAGCTTTTTTATATGTCTAACCATAATGTTCAAATAGAACAATCACTGGATTATTTAAATTCTAACCAAAATGAAGAGGCCTTGCTAATCTCAGATCAGCTGATTGCCGTCTATCCAGAGTACCCTGAGCTCAATTATGGCAAAGCTGTTGCACTTGCTCGTTTAGGGAATCTGAGTGAAGCGCTTGAATTATTGTATAATTTGCTATCCCAGCGGCCTGATCACCAAAAAGCTATGCTATTGCAAAAAGAATTGCAGATGCAAATAGAAAGCGAGAACCAGCTGAAAAGTTTGGATATTATGAATACCTCATATCCACTCTCAATTGGAGATCTAGTGAAGCAAGTTACTAAAGCTTTGCAGGATAATAATCATACAATGGCTTTTGAATTGCTCAATAAGGTCAAGTCTTTTAAGAAGCCAATTCAGGGCCTTGATTACTTACGGGCGATTTGTTTTTTGAGGATGAATCAAATAGATGCTGCACGGGAGGCTTTGCGTGAGGAACTGCGCTATTTTTCGGACAATGCCGAAGCTATAGATCTTCTCAACCAAATCCATGAACAACATCCGCAGAAGATTTCCGGACGAATCGGTGACCAAGAATTTCAAGAATTGCTTCAGATCATTCGTCCATACACTATGCTAAGTGAAGAACGTCTTTTTTCACTCTTTGCGCTTGCTAAACGTGTGTGTTCAGAGAATATACCCGGCAATTTTGTCGAATGCGGCGTTGCCGCCGGGGGCTCTTCAGCGCTTCTTGCAATCGTTATCAAACGTTACAGCAGACAACCTAGACGGCTGTATGCCTTTGATTCTTTTGAAGGCATGCCGGCACCGAGCAGGTATGACAAGCACAGCGGTATACTTGCTGAGGCAACCGGATGGGGAACTGGAACATGCGCCGCACCCCAAGAGAGTTTACGAGAAATATGCGCGCAACTGGGTGTTTCTGAAATTGTCCAAACCGTGAAAGGTAATTTTCAAGACACATTGCCAGGAATGCAAAATAAAATCGGCATGATTTCATTATTGCATATGGACGGCGATTGGTATGAATCTACAAAGACAATTTTAAACAATTTATATGACAGGACTGTTGATGATGGTTTAGTTCAGGTAGATGATTACGGGTTTTGGGAAGGGTGCAGCAAGGCAATTCATGAATTTGAAGCCGAAAGGGATATAAAGTTCCAGATAAACAACATTGATAATACCGGGATATGGTTTTCTAAATCAGATAGCTTTCGATCTGGACCGGCAATTAATGATGATTCCGACCATAACATTGCTAAGATAGAAGAAAAGCAAGCCTATGCCTCCAACGGAAAGCCAAAAAAAACAAAATTGAAAGCGAGATTACTCAATCTCGGTTGTGGCAACAGATTTCATCCAGACTGGACTAACGTGGATTTTCATTCCACAGGAGAAGGCGTTATCTCCCATAATCTAACCGAAGGTTTAACATTTGCAGACAACTCTTTTGTCTGTCTTTATATACTTTATATTGGAATATCTTCCCTGAAATTCTTTAACGATCTTATCTTCATTCTGTTCTGATCCGCTGTTTACAACCACTATTTCAAGCCTGTCGGCAATAGTTTGATTTTCCAAATCTTCGAGACATCCTCGGATAAAACGTTTCGAATTATAGGTCGATACAATGGCCGAAACGAGATATTTTTCTGAATCCGTCTTGCTTTTGTCCGAAGAAAAAATATTCAATCCTCCCTCGAGACTGCTTTTGTGAAACAACTCTTCACTCTGTTGATTTAACATTCTTGATTTTGAATTTATGCTTTCCATCCGGAAATAAGGATCTTTACCTATCTCTCTATACAGCTCGCAATACGACTTGGCTTGAACCTCAAGAGCATATTTTTCTTCAACCTTTGCCCTGCACCGCTTTGACAAATTTGTATTGCCTTCAGATGACGATATGACCCAATCAACACCTTCAATTAAACCTTTTATATCCTTAGGTTTTACCAAATATCCGGTCTGTTTGTGCTCTATCATGTCCGGCATGCCGCCTATATCAAAGCCGACCACAGGCACGCCGCATGCCATTGCTTCAATAACGGTATTCGGAAGATTATCCTCAAGGGAGGGCAGAACAAATACGTCAGCCACGCTGTAAGTCATGGCAAGATGCGTCTCATCCGCAATCGGGCCAAGATTCACTATTGAGAACTTTGGAGGAATCTTAAGATCCTCTGACAAACTTCCAAATGTAAGAATAGCAATATCATGCCCGTTTTTTAGGGGGATTTTGTTTAGCGCCTCGAGCAGATATCTAAATCCTTTTCTTTCATTCAAGACAGAATGCGCGCCAAACAGGATAATTTTTACAGAATCGGGGATTTTTAAAATCTTATGAATCTCTGCCTTTGGGTATGGTCGAAAAGTGTCAAGAGGCAATCCATATGGAATGACCCGAACCGGAAAACGAGAAAACAGCTTGCTCCCAGATGCGCATTCACCCAGCCAGCGGCTTGGGGTGACCACGCCTATATTCAAACCCTGATAAGTCTTGCGCTTTTGTTCCCATACCTTGTGGGAGAGGTCATCATGAACCTTCGACCCCAACTGAGGGCAAGCCCCACAGCCTTCCAAATATTTCTTACAGTCTCCGGCATAGTGGCACCCACCGGTAAAAGGGTTCATGTCATGGAGGGTCCAGACAATGGGCTTGTCCCCGATTCCCAAAGGCGCACTGGGCCAGTCCACGGTCCCGGCAACCCAGTGCAGGTTGATTATATCTGCCTCCTGTATTTCACGGATACGATCAAGCTTCACATCCGAAACAGCATCCGAGAACATCTCAAGCCCAGTCGGCCTGTTTGGATATTCAGACAGGAGCTTTTGCCACCTTGCCTCCTGCCGATTCCACACTGGAGAGTTATAAACCTGGTCATCCAGGCAGCTTGCCATGCTCTTCAAATAATCGTTTGGCAATATTTTAACACTCGGGTCACCACCTCCTTTATTCAGCGCAATCATGGTCGAGTCAACCCCGATTGACTGGAGGCCCTTATGAAGTCTGTAAGCAGCATTCCCGGCACCTCCAAAATCGTGTGCACACAGATGCACGACTTTAATGGTATTCGCGCACATTCTGTTTAGTTTTTGAGTTTTAGGTAACCAATCAGATATCTCGGTTTCTTGTTTCAACATTTCCTTCAGTCTATCATTGCCATCCACAACTTCCCCAGCCCTTTTTTTTGGCTCAAAAACAGTTTTACGCGCGCGCGAATAAGTACTGCCGAGGTCAGTATTCCAATTTGATGGTGAAAATTTCTTGAAGTCAAAATCCTTATTGCAATTGGGACAGGTTGGATCAATGTTATTTGGAATATTGAATCTTTTGCCACAATGCTGACAAATTATGGCAATGTGTGCTTCTTTGTCATGTGGATTAAATATAGATATATCCTTTTCAGTTGTGACTTCTTCTCGATCATGGATTTGTATCCGGTCGGTACAAAAGACAAAGATACGGTAACTCCGGTCTTTAGAAATAGGGTAATAGATGGTTTCAATTCGCCGAAAGTATGGTTCAAAAGCCTTTTGGAAGTTCTCAAGTGTGTAATCAGCAGGAAGTGGATTGGGAATTGGATGAGTTCCACCTAAGCCGTTGGGCATAAACTCCGTCAGAAGAGCCCCTGTCGAATAGGAAGAAAACACCTTGGCAATATGCGAGAATGGATACTTTTGAGAAATCGCAAGGTGATGCGACAGAGCAAGAGCGAGAACAAGATCTGCCTGAATAATATGTTTCTGGCTACCTGCAAGGTTCCGAAGCGCAGCAGTTACAGATATAGTTTCCTTGAGGTTTTTAACCAGATTATGCAGCTTCTCAATTGCGCCCTCATCCAGGTCCACGGCAAAGACCTCAGCCCCCATTCGGCCAGCCATCACCGAGAACTGTCCAGCATTACAGCTAAGGTCGATCAATTTTTTCGGCTGGCGATGCTGAATGACATCATGAACTATTCTGGAGCGGGTGTCTGCTTTGCTTGGATCAAAATTAACAATACGCGATTCCTTTTGATAGTCGGTCCAGTGGGTAAATGTGGAAGGGAAGGAAAAATTGGAAATCCACTTGCGTATATTTTCCAGCCAAACCCTTCGATCCTTACCCTGAATGGATATGGAAAAATCTGTCAAATCGTGAAACTCCCCTACTTCAATTCCGCCATCAGCCAACAGGAGACGGCAGGCACGACCTAAGTTCCTCTTTTCGGATAGTAAGTAAAGGGGATGTAAATAATACTTTAGCAGTTCGGATAATGCACCTTGTCCTCCATCTATTGACTCCAAAGGACAGATGGAGCCAAGATCAATCCAAACGGGTGAACATCCCTTCTGCTGTTGAATGTTTGCACAGTGAAAATCAATAGTTCCAAGCCCGAACCGTAGGAGCTCTAAATTAAGATCGATTCCACACAGCGCTGCATCTCTAAGAAATTCGCGAGACCATTCCCCCGGTACTGTCAGGAAAGGGATCCTCCGATGCCAAAGGATGAGTCCATATCCCGTTAGTTTAAGATCTGTTATTTGGGTTTCAATAAGAAGGCGGTTTTCAACTAATCTATCAATAATTCCACTTTCAAACAGACCTTGGGTATACTTTACCTTGTGGGAATAAACAGCCCGATAAAATTCGCCTTCATATTCAAACACTCTACCCATAGGATCGAGAAACCGGCATCCTTGCCAGTTAAGATTTGCTTCGTTCAATGGTTTCATTTTCTTCCTTTCAACGCTTTTCTTATCGAAAGCCAAGCACTATTGACTGAATGCATCACAAAGCAAATGGGTTCTTCTTGCAATTTTCAGTGCCCTAACGGAGTAAAAGTTGAGAATACTTTAGATCCAATATTATTTAGTACCTTCCATAAATAGCGAATCTGGTTTCCGGATAGAACCGTCATTCTCAATATCCAGCAGGTAAGAATTGAACTTTGGAATTTGCGATTCATTTGCAAGATAGACTTTTACATCCTTAAAGCCAACCTGTCGCAGAAGTACCCCTAATGAATATCGATCATACATCCACTGATGAATTTCGCCCGAAAGTCGAAACTTCCCTATTTGTTGAGGGTTTGAAAGACTTTTTTCTTTTGGGTTTTCAATATACTTGTTTTTGTTGTTTCGGATGTTTGTTATTACATTCAATGCTTCCGATCCCATACGTTCGATAACAAAAGACTCGGCTGGAATCGGATTTTGCTTCCAGTACTCAAGCATTTCACCGCCTGGCACATTTCGCACCATTTGATCAAAAAGCTCAAGCATAGTCCACTCGTACTGTTTCCGGGCATCTTTATCTCCCTGGAGAGATTTCGCAAGCAAGCTTAAATAATGCTCTGCAATCTGCTCCAAATCAGGAACCACAATACGGATGATACCGCCGTCTTTCATTACACGGAAACACTCTCTTAAAAAGATAGGCGCCTCGTGCTTTGAAAAATGTTCAAGCAGATGCGAATGATATACGACGTCAAAAGAGTTGTCTGCAAATGTTAAACCTTCGGTTAGATTATGGGAGATAACGCCTTCTCCTGTGGAATGAAAATCCACGTTAGTCCAGTCTGGATGAAATCTGTTGCCACAACCGAGATTGAGTAATCTCGCTTTCAATTTTGTTTTTTTTGGCTTTCCGTTGGAGGCATAGGCTTGCTTTTCTTCTATCTTAGCAATGTTATGGTCGGAATCATCATTAATTGCCGGTCCAGATCGAAAGCTATCTGATTTAGAAAACCATATCCCGGTATTATCAATGTTGTTTATCTGGAACTTTATATCCCTTTCGGCTTCAAATTCATGAATTGCCTTGCTGCACCCTTCCCAAAACCCGTAATCATCTACCTGAACTAAACCATCATCAACAGTCCTGTCATATAAATTGTTTAAAATTGTCTTTGTAGATTCATACCAATCGCCGTCCATATGCAATAATGAAATCATGCCGATTTTATTTTGCATTCCTGGCAATGTGTCTTGAAAATTACCTTTCACGGTTTGGACAATTTCAGAAACACCCAGTTGCGCGCATATTTCTCGTAAACTCTCTTGGGGTGCGGCGCATGTTCCAGTTCCCCATCCGGTTGCCTCAGCAAGTATACCGCTGTGCTTGTCATACCTGCTCGGTGCCGGCATGCCTTCAAAAGAATCAAAGGCATACAGCCGTCTAGGTTGTCTGCTGTAACGTTTGATAACGATTGCAAGAAGCGCTGAAGAGCCCCCGGCGGCAACGCCGCATTCGACAAAATTGCCGGGTATATTCTCTGAACACACACGTTTAGCAAGCGCAAAGAGTGAAAAAAGACGTTCTTCACTTAGCATAGTGTATGGACGAATGATCTGAAGCAATTCTTGAAATTCTTGGTCACCGATTCGTCCGGAAATCTTCTGCGGATGTTGTTCATGGATTTGGTTGAGAAGATCTATAGCTTCGGCATTGTCCGAAAAATAGCGCAGTTCCTCACGCAAAGCCTCCCGTGCAGCATCTATTTGATTCATCCTCAAAAAACAAATCGCCCGTAAGTAATCAAGGCCCTGAATTGGCTTCTTAAAAGACTTGACCTTATTGAGCAATTCAAAAGCCATTGTATGATTATTATCCTGCAAAGCTTTAGTAACTTGCTTCACTAGATCTCCAATTGAGAGTGGATATGAGGTATTCATAATATCCAAACTTTTCAGCTGGTTCTCGCTTTCTATTTGCATCTGCAATTCTTTTTGCAATAGCATAGCTTTTTGGTGATCAGGCCGCTGGGATAGCAAATTATACAATAATTCAAGCGCTTCACTCAGATTCCCTAAACGAGCAAGTGCAACAGCTTTGCCATAATTGAGCTCAGGGTACTCTGGATAGACGGCAATCAGCTGATCTGAGATTAGCAAGGCCTCTTCATTTTGGTTAGAATTTAAATAATCCAGTGATTGTTCTATTTGAACATTATGGTTAGACATATAAAAAAGCTGTCCTTTGGCGTACATATCCTCTGCCATTTGAAGGATCATCCGCATTTCTTTTACGGTTTTTATTTCTCCGGCGCCCCAGTACTTCTCTGCAATCGCTTTTTGTTCTGGCGTGACGTCTTCACGAAACTCTCCGCAGGCACGCAATATTTCCCGAAACGCCTGACTATCATTGCGACAATCTGAAATTGCAAGCATTTCTTTTTTTTCACAGGACGCGCCAACATGCTTATGCGAGAGATAATGAGATTTTCCCAAAAGAATGCAATATCCAACATGAGTTCCGCGAAGATTGGAAGTTGTTACCGTGGCCAATTCTATAATGCTCCTTAGCCGAGGGAGAAACAGCGGGTCATACATGTGGCCTGCAGTGACACATTCAAACCCGTGTTTCATGAATTCTTCAGCCTGACCTCGCAAAATATCTTTCCATCCCAAGCAGACACGGACCGAATCAAAGTTTTTGCCCAGCTCTTCCAGAAAACTGCAATACTCATGGATACTATATTGGGATAGAATCCAATGGGTTGAGTGGGCGGGAAGCGCCAGTAGATTTCTACCGATTCTTTTTTTCTCTTGCTCAAATGCTTCACGATCAAGAAATGAAGGGGCAAAGCTAATTATAGGTCCTATTGCAAACAATGCCTTGTTTGTTCGTTTCTTAAAAACTTGGTGACGGAAAGATGAAGGATAGAGTATTGTTGGTAGGTTAACCTTAACATCATTGTCCCAGACATTATCAAATATACCAACACCATGTTCTATTGAAGCCTTGATCTGATAGTTTGGAGATAAATTCACATATTGCTTCAGGAGATGCGCATGACCATAGTAATCATTAGACAGATGGATTTCCGGTGTTGATAAAGGTCGATCTTTTGACAGTTCGTATAATTCTTCAAGTGACAGCTTCAGTTGTTTTCTCCTCGTTTTGGTCATGGTCAAGCAGGGGTATTTCCCGATTGTCGAAAAATCCGGCAAAAA
>Ga0255418_1007_pt2 | contig 8784 bp, 11 predicted proteins | sample ANMaggSeSYBR01C5_FD_182673 | JGI IMG/M metagenome (GOLD analysis project Ga0255418, IMG submission 182673) | Sediment cell enrichment communities from methane seep in Santa Monica Basin, California, United Staets - ANME aggregate JGI... | ecosystem: Environmental > Aquatic > Marine > Cold seeps >...
CGACCGTTTTCTGCACGAGCGCCAACTGCTCGTCATTTTCCGCCCGGTTGAGGGAGGCTGGTGATCGTCACCGAGCATTCGTAATAGGGTGGTTTTTCGGTTTGTCTCACGCCTTACGGGTTTCTGAGACAAACCAACGAAAAGGCTCCGCCAGCTTGACCGACCGACGGGGCTTTGCGTGCCTTCAAGATTCGCGGACCGGCCTACCTCTTTCGTCGCCGCCGGCCGACGAAGGCCAGCCCCGGCAGGCCGAGGGCGGAAAGGATGAAGGTGGAGGGCTCGGGCACTGCGGTCAGGCGGAGGACCTGGCCGCCGGCAGTGTCGAAGACTCCCTTGGTCCAAACGGCGCTGGAGGGTTCGTCTCCGGCCAGCACCAGCCCGTCGGTGATCGTGCCGGTGGCGGTGAGCACGTCGAAGTAGTGGCCCACGGTCGGGTCGTAGCTGCCGATCAGATCAATCAGGAGCTGCCCGTCGAGCACCGCGTCGCCGTGCACGATGACCTGATCGTAGTCGACGCCGGGCGTGCCGAGCCCGGCGCTCTCGATCTCCAGGATGCCGAGATTCGTTGAGTCGTTGTTCTCGATCGTTTCCGTGCATGTCGGCGATGTAGAGGTTGGCCGGCCCCGTCCCCGCCCGGTTGCGGATGATCACCTGCGGGCTACTCAAGCCGGTTTGGTAGAGCATCTCGCCGGGGAGCCCGTAGCCTCCGACAGTGATACTATCGGCATTAATCGTGGTCTTTTCACCGAGGTACAAGCTGCTCATGGCGTAGCCCGCCCAGCTATGCGCCCCCGGTACGTAAAGATTGGTGGCCCTCAGCAGACTGTCTGGCGACAGAACCAACTCACCCCTGCCGTTGTTCGTCCCGCCGAGGTGGATGTTCCCGGTCGTGTCGACGGTGAACTTGGACAGGCCGGTAACGTCCAGCTTGGCGGGTCTTGGGGTCCCGGAGCCGCCGTTCCGGACCGTGAGTGGGCTGTTGACGATCATCTGCCCGCCCTACGTAGTTCGCGTTCCCCGGGTCAGGCCATGGGTCGTGACGGCCCACGTCCAGGGCGTCCGAAGTAAGCGTTGTCCCCGACGCGATCTGAAGCGTGTAGAGCCGGTTGGGATCTCCCGACGTGTTGTCGAACCGCATACTGGCCACGTTGTAGCTGGCATCGACGGTTCCGTTGACCGCACCCACCGGGATCGGTACGGTGTCGTCGTAGAACAAAACGTCTCCGTTGGCAAGGGGGTTGCCCGTGTCCCAGTTGGCACCGGTGCTCCACTTGTCGTCCGCCCCGGCGCCGACCCAATTGATGGTGCCCGCGTGCGCTGAGGTCGCCAGTAGCGCACCTAGCAGAGCCATCGAGATCCATATATGCCTTTTCACGATTGTTTCTCCCAAGTGTTGAGCCAGCGACTTCCCCTTGCTGCCGACGCGGATCCACGATGTGGCCGTTTTGGCTTCAGGTGCGGACGCTCCACGTTCCCGAAGAAACGCGTAACCGAGACGTTTTCTTATTTTTGTAAATGTCGAGGATGGTCGGCACTTTCGAGCATGGACCAAGCCAATACTCTCCCCATTGTAAACATCGCACTGAACCGGTTATCCTATCCACATGAAACACTCACTTCCATCCACACCCGAAGAATGGCTGCAAGAAATCAGGCTGGCCATTGCCGACGCCACGGAGGCCAAACCCTTCGGCAGATTGACAGGCACTCCCGTTACCGACGCCAACCTGTTCCACCTGGCTCCGTTGGTGGCCCTCAGGTTCCGGGGGCACAGGACGAGGGGGGCCGAAGCGAAACGGGTTACGAAGACGGCCTTGGCAAACTATGTGGTGAACTCGGACCCGGAGGGCATCGACCATGGCCTGGAGGCCAGACCGATGCTGGCGTTTGCCCTCTGCTATGTTGCCACCAATCTTGCCCTCGACCTGTTGGATGAGCAGGAAGCCGAGGCAATTCTGGTCTGCTGCGAAGAGCACTTGAACGAAGACTGACATGGAACCCCACAAAACCTGGATCGAGCAATGCGAAACGGGATACCATTGGCAGGTCATCGTTGGTGCGCTAGCAAGTTAGTTCTTGATATCCAGCACGGCCGTATCCGCAAAGGCATCGATGCTCTCGATCTCGATGACGTTCTCTTTCACCGAGAGCACCTTACACCGGGTAATGGCGATCAGGTTGGGACGCACCGGCGAGTGCGTGGCAAACACACCCCGGATCGGATTCTTCGGATTCCCTCCGGGATGAACTTGGAGGATGGCTCGTTTCTCGGGCGTGTCGTTTCGGTCGAACCACCAGAATACCAGAATGTGCTCCAGCTTATCGACCCCAAGCAGTGCGGGCTGGTACTTCTTGTCCAGGACAATTGTTGTCCGTCCTTCCGCCTTCCTCACGTAGCCAATGGGGTACACCTTGAACTCCTTGGCAACCCGCGGTTGTGGGTCACCAGCTTGGGCAGGCGAAACTGGGTAGATGCCAAGAATCAGGACGGCCACGATGGCGAGAATGAAACGTTGCATGACTCGGGACTCCTTCTTGGAAGGTGACTTGTGGGCGGGCCGTGAAGATGCATTGTAGCAACAGTGACTGTCGCAGTGAACTGACTAGTGCCGTGTCAATCTTAGGAGTTGGGGTGCCATGTCCACGCTTGCGTGGGCATGTTACTCAAGGTTTCCAGCATGCCCATGCAAGCGTGGGCATGGCACCCGACCCACAATCTTAAGATTGACAAAGCACTAGCGTGTCAAATGGATGATTACCTCTTCAATTGCTTTGGGCAGCCAAAGTTGCAATACTGGGGATGCGATTGGGGGGGTGAAAATGGTTTGGCCCATGCGGACTTTAACAACAGAGGGAACTGAAATGCAGTCATTGCTTCACAGGCAATCCCACCCGGTCGTGGCATTGCTCATCATTCTTCTCTTGACGGTGGATGTGCTTGCCGCCGATCCGCCCTCGAACACACAACCGGCCATCAAGCCCTTCACCCAATCACCGGCCCTCTTCCCCATCTTGCCGTGGGATGTTATTCACGGCTCGAAGGCACCCGGGCGGAACCCAAAGCACGGATTGGCCAGCATTGCCGAATGCAACTTCACAATAGCAGGATTCGTCGCACCGGAAGATTTGCCGCTTTGTGAGAAGCTGGGGCTCGCTGCCATCATGGCACCTGCCACAAGCGGCAAGCGCTGGTTCGGCAAATGGCGGGAGATGAACGCCGAGCAAATTGACCAAGCGGTGAAACGGGTGGTCGAAGCGAGCGGAGACAGCCCGGCGGTGCTCGGCTACTACATCATGGATGAGCCGGGGGCACAGGCCTTTCCTGCTCTGGCGCGGGCCGTGTCCGCGGTGAAGAAGTACGCTCCGGGCAAGCTGGCCTACATCAACTTGTTCCCTAGCTATGCCACGGTGGGTGCGCCCGACAAGTCGCAGCTTGGCACGGCGACCTACACCGAATATCTGGAACGGTTCGTCAACGAGGTGAAGCCACAGATCCTCAGCTACGACAACTACATGGTCCAATACTCGGACGACTTGAAGGACAAGAAGAAGGCCGCTATCTACTATTTCGATCTGCTGGAGATACGCCGAGTCGCTCAGAAAAACGGCCTGCCGTTCTGGAACATCGTTTCGTCAAACCAGATTCGGAAACAGACGGCCATTCCCTCGCCTGCCAACATGGCCTTCCAAGCTTACACGACCCTGGCGGCTGGCGGGCGAGGCGTCTCGTGGTACAAGTATTATCAGAGTGGATACGCCTATGCCCCCATCGACAAGTCAGACGGAAAGACTCTGACGTGGCGTTACCTGCAAGCCGTCAACCACCAGTTGCGGACACTTGGACCGACTATGAACCGGCTCACCTCGACCGGCGTGTTCTTTACCTCGCCACCGCAAGTGAAGGATCTCCCGCTACTGCCGGGCAGGGTTGTGCGGGAAGTCCAATCGACGGCTTCGCCCCGTGGTTTCTCGGACGCCAGGCCACCGATCATGGTTGGTGAGTTTCAAGACGAGCAAGGGCACGACTACGTAATGCTCGTGAATTTAAGCCTCGAAACGTCGGCCAACGTCAGAATTGCCACGGCCAACACCTACAATACCAAACAAGTTGTCTCAGCCGAGGACGGAAGGTTGTTGCCCTTGGACGAGAAGAACGGGCACTGGCTTCTGGCGGGGCATGGGGTACTAATCAAGCTGGAGTAGGCCCCAAAGGAGACTATGAGGCACGCTGGTTCTCGCCATCGTGAGCACGCATTATGTCCCCATCCGGACCAATTGACCGAACCGTCGAATACGTGAAGAGCGCGCTTGCAGGTGAGGGCAGCGGCCATGACTGGTGGCACGTCTACCGGGTCTGGCAAACAGCCAAGCGTATCGGCGAGGCCGAGCGGGCGGATTTGCTAATCGTGGAATTGGCCGCCCTGCTCCATGACATCGCCGACTGGAAGGCCCACCAAGGCGATTCGACGGTCGGGGCCGAGGTGGCAAGGAATTGGCTCCTGTCTCTTGATCTCGATCACGGCCTTATAGAGCATGTCCGCCAAATCGTTGCCGACATCTCCTTTAAGGGTGCAGGGGTCAAACAGCCCGAGCTATCGTTGGAGGGAGAAGTCGTTCAGGACGCCGACCGACTGGATGCAATGGGAGCCATGGGCATCGCCCGTGCATTCGCTTACGGAGGAGCCAGGGGACGGCTGATTCACGACCCGACCGTCAAGCCCATGGAGCACCACACCGCCGAGTCATATCTCAAGAGCGGCGGCACGACCATTAACCACTTCCACGAAAAATTGCTGTTGCTCAAGGATCGAATGAACACGCCCACGGGTAGTGAAATTGCCGAGAGGCGGCATCGGTTCATGGAGGAGTACCTGCGGCGATTCCACGAAGAATGGGAGAGAGGGTGATATCCAGTGGAGATGCGAATATGACGTGCGTCATGGATAACGTGGAAGCCGATGGTCCAGTCCCCGGCGACTACTCGACGGTTGATCTGGGCTGTCGTATTCATGTTTGCGGGCGGCGTAATCCACGACCTGCAAGGCAACATGTTTGGCCTCGGCCCGCACGAACTGAACGTAATCCACTACTGTGGGATGGGGCTCACCAAGCTTACTGTTGGCGTGTTCTTTTTTATCCCCCGGGTGTCCTGGCACTGGCTTCGTGGATGCTCGGACGGTCGGGCTCCCCCGGTGCCATGGCGGTGCATTATGAGACGGGATCCCATGATTGACATCAAGGGCCAACACCTTTACGTTAACCTTGGTGCCTCGCAGGTCAGGCAACGGCTCAAGGGCTTCGGGCACGGCGTTAGGAAGGTTCAGAGCGCCGGAAAGAACCGAGCCGTCGTCATTCATACGGCCACGGGCCAGCATCTTCGTGAACTGGAGGCGGTATTTGGTGACGTGAAGCATTCAACTTCCGAAGACGAGTTGAATCCAACATGACAACATCCATCCTCTTGATGCTACTCACCTCCTCGGCCCTCGCCGCGGATCCGCGGATCCACCGTGATCTTGCCTATGTCAAGCCCGGCAAGGACAAGACACATGCTACAATCAACCGAGAGATTGGATTGCCCAACGACAAACCGACGAAGGCCCTGTTTGAGTTTTTGGAGAGCATAACGAGCGGGCAACGAAACTGAAGGCCGCCGTCGGAGATGTTCCCTGCCTTCCCTATACTACCGAACTTCAAGGATTATTAGGTTTTTGGCAAAGTTCAGCGACCAACGGGAGCCGATTACTTGGCAGTGGCGTGGAAGCACCCCTTGGTTGGCGGCCCTGCCGCCCCATGCCTCTACCTCTTGCCAGCGCAGCCCTCACACTGGACAATGACCCTCTGGTCGTTCCGACGGGTCCGCTGTTCAAACACCCCTTTCCAAAATGGATGTCCCAATGGAAGAAAACCAAGCTGCCACGCCCAAGAAACCCCTAAACAAAACGGAAATCATGACTGCCTTGGCCGAGGCAACCGGCTTAACGAAACAGCAAGTCGCAGGCTTGTTCAATGAGCTTGCCATGCTGATAGGTAAGAACCTGGGCGAAGAGGGACCGGGCGTCTTTGCCATCCCTGGCCTTATGAAGATTAAGGTTGTCCGCAAACCTGCTACCAAGGAACGCCAGGGGATCAATCCTTTCACGAAAGAGGAGACGATCTTCAAGGCCAAGCCCGCCAAGAACGTCGTCAAAATCATGCCGTTAAAGGGCTTGAAGGATATGGTCTGAGCGAGACCCGTGACGATTGGATGCGCTCGTTGTCTTACGTAATGCGTTTCCGGATGGTCAGCGTGAAGGTCGTCCCGTCAGCCAGATGGCTAACGCACAATAGTCAACAGTTGATCTGATGACGCTCGCTGAAGGATAGCGCGTATTCTCTTTTGGGGTAAGCGAGCCGTGGCGGAGCTTGCCCCAAAAGAGAACGCCATGGAGCGAGTCAACCTCTTGAGCAGATAGCTGGCAATGCCACGGCTTTCTCCCGTAACGCCGCTGACTGCCAAGGCATCCACCTGAAGCTTTCTTACCGTGTCGGCAGAAGCCTCACTTTCCTCGTTGTGCGTTCAACTAGGCTCCCGACCCTCACAAGAACTTGATCGCCCTCGGCCACGGCCTCGGCGTGGTCCGGTACGCCCTTTGGGTAGATGGCCGTTGCTGTCAGGTTCTCGACCGCCACGCCGTTGACCCGCAGGTTTCCGAAGGTCACTGCAACGGTGGGGAGTTCCTCGACGGGAATCCTGGGGCCGTAGATCTCCACGAAGCTGGCAAGCGACTTGTCGAGAACGAGCTTCTCGCCGGGGAACCGCAGGGCACCAATGAAGACGTTTTCATCCTTCTCGTGTGAGTAGACGAAGGCTCCAACCCAGGTGTGCGGCCTCCCGTCAATGGCCGTTCTGTCCATGCGAACCACCCGGTACGTGTACTTACCTTTCGACCACTTGCAAGGCCGCCGCACGCTTACAAAATCTCCCTCGTGGCCCGAGCTTTGAAAAAAGCCGCCAAGCGAAGGCCTGATGGCATCCTCGCTTCTCTCTCCCCACATCGACATCAGAAAACCCGGCCCGATCTTACGTAGGCGACGATCCCGCTTCGTGTAGCCATCGGCCAACGTTTGAATGCCGCCATAGAACTTCGTTCCGCCGAGGCTGGCGATCCCGACCGGAGCTATGTAGAGCCGCACGGTAGATGGCACGTTATCGCTGATCGTCACGTCAATACTATAGCTCTCGAACGCCCGGTCCTGGCCCGTGTTCCACCAGATGTCCACGAGGTGCCAGGGTGGGGGCTTCTGCGGTTGGTCGGCGGCCAGGACTGGCACGGCGAGCAATCCTAGCAGCACGGCAAAACAGAAACGCATCATGACACTTTTCCAACGGTTCGGACGGCCTTGATTCTACCAAACGGGATCATTGGGTGGTAGAGCGTGCGGGAGTTCTTAGTGCGACTCTTTCCCTTTCACAGGCCACGACTGGGCAATGCCGCGTAGTACAACGCGACTACCGAGTACAAGCCAAACAAGCAAGGAGCCGTCTGCCGGACCGTGTTTTACGTATTGCCGCGAGTGGCTTCCAGGCCCCGATACGTACGCATCTCTTGAAACGTGGTTTCGGTCGACCAGCGGGCCGCGTAGAACTTGCTCGCCAACGTTAAACACCTACGATGGCAAACGGCTGGTCTCACCCCGCCAATGTACGGGTTCGATGAATGCTTACGTTCCCTCCTCCGGTACCGCTTATCGAAAAAGGACCTACGGCGATTGGCTTCGAGCCCTTGTTGTTCGAGCTATTCGGCCACCGGAAACAAATGGGTAACACAGGGCGGCAGGGCCGCCAACCAATGGGTGCTTCCGCACCAACGCCGCAAACCCGCTCCCGTTGGTCGCTGGACTTTGTCAAAAACTTAACGATCTTTGAAGTTAGTAACACAGGGCGGCAGGGCCGCCAACCAATAGCCCGTATTATTCATCGACCGCACAAGTAGCACAGGCATCTTGCCTGTGTTGCCCAAACACAGGCTGGAAGCCTGTGCTACGGCCCTTGTGAATAATCCGGGATAGGTGCTTCCGCACCAACGCCGCAAGTCCGCTCCCGGCGGGTCGCTGGACTTTGTCAAAAACTTAACAACCTTTGAGCATAGTGGCATAGTGCAACTACGGCCCAGCCGTAACCAGACCGAAACCGCCGCTCGCGTTGGCGGTTGTTGTTGCTGAATAGCGGTCGCCCGCAGCACGTGGGGGGCGTAGCTTTCCTAGACTAACCCGGATTATTCACAAGGGCCGTGGCACAGGCTTCCAGCCTGTGTTTGGGCAACACAGGCAAGATGCCTGTGCTACTTGTGCGGTCGATGAATAATACGGGCTAACGCTCTCGGTAAGTTATTCTACCCTTCGTGAGATCGTAGGGTGAGAGCTCGACACGGACCTTGTCGCCCGGAACGATGCGGATAAAGTGTTTCCGCATTCTGCCGGCCACATGGGCGATGATTTTGTGGCCGGTATCCAACTGGACGCGAAACTGCGTATTTGCCAGTGCCTCGGTAATCACACCTTCAACTTCAAGGGCTTCTTCCTTTTTCGCCATACTCATCTCCAGCGGGGGGGCGTAAATCGGGTAGGTCGTCGACCCGAACGTCCCATCCTACCATTTCCAAGCCGCCTTTCCAAGGTACCGTGAATCCTGCCGGCCTAAAGCATCGGGGGGCTGTTCCGAAACGCGGTTTCGGGCGGGCCAACCCACGGCTGCGTGATTGTCCATTTGGAGCAGATGGGCCGACAGCTTATACTTGTACG
>Ga0255418_1023_pt1 | contig 8697 bp, 5 predicted proteins | sample ANMaggSeSYBR01C5_FD_182673 | JGI IMG/M metagenome (GOLD analysis project Ga0255418, IMG submission 182673) | Sediment cell enrichment communities from methane seep in Santa Monica Basin, California, United Staets - ANME aggregate JGI... | ecosystem: Environmental > Aquatic > Marine > Cold seeps >...
GTGTCACATGGCCCATTTCGACCTGACCGGTAAACGCAAGGACGAGAATTCGCCCAGCCCACGCGACCTCGACACGCTGGAGGTCGAGATCCGAGGCGATTCGGAAGTCTGGGTCAAGTTCCAGAACTTCCGCACCGGAACCCCTGACAAGGTTGTAGAAGCATGAACGGCTTGATTCGCTGGATTGATGACCGCACGGGCCTAATGACCTCTATCGAGGAGTGCCGCGCGAGACCGACCACCGGCGGTGCCGGTTGGCTAAACGTCTGGCCTTGCACGATTATGTTCACTTTCGTCGTGCAGGCCGTCAGCGGTTTCTTCCTCTGGATGCTCTATAGCCCCAGTGCCCAAACCGCCTGGGAGAGCGTCTACTTTATCCAGCACGAAGTGCTGGGCGGATGGCTGCTCAGGGCGCTGCACCACTACAGCGCGCAGGTGCTCTTGGTACTGGTAGCACTGTACCTCATGCAGATGATACTTACCGGAGCCTATCGGGCCCCGCGTGAGTTCGTCTTCTGGGTTACCGTGCTGATAGGGCTGGTAGTGCTCGGCCTGATGCTCACCGGCGACCTGCTGGCATGGGACCAGAACAGCTACTGGGCCACCCAGGTGCGCACCAAGTTCCTTCTGCTGCTGCCTGTCGTGGGCGACTACCTCTACAAGCTTGCGATTGGCGGGCCGGCCTTCGGGCACCTCACGCTTACGCGGTTCGTGGCCTTGCACATAGGACTGTTCACCGCCGCGATGGGTGGGCTTCTGGTCCTTCACGTCTGGCTGGCACGGAAGGCGAGCGAATCGAAGCTGAACAAGTCTCGCGCCCGGCTCCAAGCACCATACTGGCCCAACCAGGCGCTGCGAAGCGCGGTCGCCTCGGCGCTGGTTATGGTGGTGATCGTCTGCCTGGCACTCAGTCACGGCACTTCGGGTGAGTCGCGAGGGATCGAGTTGGGCGCGCCGGCCAATCCGGCCGACGCCTACGCCGCCGCCCGACCCGAGTGGGCCTTCCTGGGACTCTACCAGTTCTCGAATATCTTTCCCGGTGAACTCAAGATCCTGCCTATCTTTGTCTTTCCCAGCCTGCTCTTGGCCATAGTGCTGTTTATGCCAATCTTGGGTAGGCTCGTGGTGGGGCACGCCTTTAATATCCTCTTCATGCTGGTCGTGTTGGGTGGTATCGTTGCGCTCTCTTTCATGTCGGTCGAACACGATCGACAAAACGAAAACTACCGGCAGGCGCTCAAGGATGGCGACGCGCAGGCCCGCCGGGCGATACAGCTTGCCCAAGCCCCGGCCGGCATTCCCGTCAGCGGCGCGCTAACGCTCTTGCGCAACGACGCCAAGACCGAGGGTCCCAAGCTCTTCACCCAGCATTGCGCAAGCTGTCACGATTGCTGCCAGACCGACGAGCAAGGCAACAAGCAGGGTATCGTGGCCGAGAAGTCGTCGGCACCGAACCTCTTCGGCTTCGCCTCGCGCGAGTGGGTGCCGGGTACGCTCGACCCGAAGAAGTATGTCAGCCCCGACTACTTCGGCAACACGAAGTTCCGCAAGGGCGACATGGTCGAGTACGTCAAGGAGATGTTCGAGGACATGGAAGAAGAGGACGAAGCAGAGCGAATGTCGATGGTCATTGCGCTGTCGGCCGAGGCCGGCCTGACCGCACAAAAGGCCGTCGACAACCGCGACAAGCAGCGTATCGCCGAAGGCAAGGACCTGATGGTTGACGACTTCGGCTGCACCGACTGCCACAAGTTTCACGCCAAGGGCCAGTTGGGCGACGCTCCCGACCTGACCGGGTACGGCTCGCGCGAGTGGCTGGTCGGCATCATCGCCAACCCGGCCCATAAGCGGTTCTACGGCGAGGACAACGACCGCATGCCGGCCTACGCCGAATCGGCCGATCAGCCGGCCGACAACGTCCTCACCGAGTCCCAAGTCGGCATACTGGCCGACTGGCTCCGCGGCGACTGGTACGAGGCCAAGTAGAGACAGGCGGCTATCCCTTGGGGCGAGCGAAGATCCGCTCCACTCCAAGCCGATCTCCGTGTCTTCGTGCCTCCGTGCGATGAATGAACGAAATCGAGTGCCATTCCGGCCGGCTCGACACATCTTCCCCGCCCGATCCGCGAAGGGTGTCTCACGGAGCCACAAAGGCACCGAGACGCGTGAAAGGGAGACGGGAACCGAGATCACTACGGCTGCGCTGACGTTCATCGACTGGGCCGCCTTCCTGCTCTTGGGCTTCGGTCTGTTTAACTTGCACCCTTACCTGCCAGTATGACTCGGCGGCCAGACGTCACACCTCCCAAACCACCTATTCACCCTTGCCTCTAATCGTGCCGCGTAGCCCGTAAAATCTACGAAATCGGTATAGTTTTACACCCGGGCCGGCCGATTGAATGAACACAATGTGGTGCACAAAGTGCGGACAAGACGTGCCTGGTGTGGCTTCGGAGAGCGGACTCTGCTGCGTGCGGTGCGGCCAGACGCTGGGTGACGGATCGAGCAGCCGTTCTCGGGAGGATCAGGCCGTCGAGCAGACGGTTGCCGAGCAGGCCGCTTCGTCCGATCCGCCCTATCTGTACGACAGTTGGGAGTTGGACGAGCAGCTTCGGCACGTCGGACGCGTGCTGGGTAGCGAAAAAGGGGCCCACGGTCAGCCCGACACGGTTGGCCGGCAAGAGGTTGCCCGGCTGGATCCCCCGCATTCAGGCTCTGCCGGCTGGCACGGCCCGCCCGAGCGGCGACAGTCGCCTCGCACGGCGGACGGCGAGTCCCGGTCGACCGACGGCGTCTTGCCGTTTATGAGTTGGGCCGCCCTCTCGCTGGGGCTGATGGCCTTTGTTTGTGGCGGCGTACTCTTGGGCTGGTCGATACTGGGCGGACGGCCGGATCTCTGGTCGATCGGGATGCCGATCATGCTGGCCGGACAGATAGGACTGCTGGCCGGACTCGTGCTTCAACTCGACCGGCTCTGGCAGGATAACCGATCAACCGCCGCGAAGCTCGATCAGGTGGATGACGAGTTGCATGATCTCAAGACCACGACCACCATGCTGGGTACCGACCACGGTTCGAGCGGTCGAGCCTTCTACTCGCATCTGGCCGATGGTGCCGGACCTCAACTCTTGTTAACCGACCTGAAGAGCCAACTCGACCTGTTGGCCGTCAAGCTCGGGCAGCAGCGGTCGTAGCCGGGCAAGCTACCTCTTTTTCAACTCGGCCAGGAACCCGTCTAGCAAGCCGGCGTCCGGGCCGAGCATCCCGGCCGCCTGCGGCATGAGTTGCGCCGCCCGATCGCGGCGGCCGTCGAAGTAGCACCAGACGGCAAGCAGGAAAACCAGATCGGCGTCGTGCGGTCTGGCGGCCACCTCCTTGGTCAACGCGTCGAGGTGTGCCTTCTTGGCCAGTTGGTTGGGGCCATAGAGTTCATCGAGTTGGAACTTGGATCGAGCCCAACCCGGGTCGAGTGCCAGCCCACGTTTCAACGCCTTGGCGGCCAGGTCGTATCGCTCCTGGGCGGCTAGGGCATAGACTTGACGGAAGTAGGCCTGAGCCAGCCCGGGTGCTGCCTGGGCCGACTTCTTGTAGCGCTGGAAAGCGTCAACGTATTTCTGGTTGGCGAAGTGCGCGTCGCCGAACCCGATGAACTTCCAGGCTAACGCCAGCGCCTCGGGATTGCTCGCCCGACCGACGCCTTTCTTCGCGTCGTCGTCCTTCTGAATGACGATGCGAGGCGCCGGAGCCGGCACGTTGAACTGGTCGACACCCATGAAACGCTGCACCGCCCGGGGACCGTAAACCTCCTCGGCCGGAATGTAAAGCGGGGGTGGGTAGTAGTAGGGGTACGCCCGCGAATAGGGCGAGTAGGGATATGGGTACGAATACTGATACGGGGGGGCGCCAGTAGGGATCGTATCCCTGGTAGTACCAATTCGGCCGCCGATAGGGCCGGCCGTAGTAGGGATGGTTCCAGTGTTTCTGCGGATGGTGCTGGGCGTGCCCCCGATTCGGCCCGGCGTTCTGCCGTGGTTGGCTGGATTGCTGCGACTGGCGCGGTGCCGGCCTGGCCAACCCCTGGGCCAGCGCGGCCTGACCGCCCAGTTCCATTACGTCCAGTCCCATAACGACCAGCACCGCCGAGACTGCCGCCAAAAAGTACTTCATGGCTGCCTCCTCCCGCGTTTGGCATTTGAAGCCTTGCCCTAACCGCAGTATGGCCAATCGTGGCACAATACGCAAGCACAACCGCCGGATTGGACGGGTGCAAATCGCGATTCGCGGGGGTCGCGTGGCCGAGATGACTGATGCGGCCCTTGCCAACAAGTACGTGAAACCAAGCCTGGCAACGAATGCTTCGCCAGACGGTGGGCTGGCCACGGATTAAACACGGATTGAACACGGATTAAGGCGAAATACAGGGGGGATTCACGGGACAAGATCCAAAAGACGAACTGTAGAATCCCGTTTCTATCATGTCAATCAGATCCCTCAAACCTCCCGTTGCGACGAAGTGGGAAGTCCTCACCGCGTGGATGCGTATCCGTGTTTCATCCGTGTTTCATCCGTGGCCCGGCTTCGTAATGCGAGTCAGATGGCACCTTGGCTAACCAGACTTCCCGTCTTGGCGCTGCAATACAAAGCGCGACTTGCACCCATTTGGAGGACCGTTTGGGTAGCCGGCGAGCCGCGAGGTTCATCCCCTCGCCAGGCAACGCCGGGATAAACCGAGCGGCTCGCTCTCTTACGCGGCCTGCCAGGCAGGCCCGCCGGATAAACCCAGATCGCGAAACCATCAATCAGCACGCGCCCAGCCGCTGGGTGATCTCGGCCACGCAATCTTCCTTCTTGATCCGCCACTGATCGAGCGTGTCGCGGTCGCGGACGGTCACGGTCCCGTCGCTTAGCGTTTGGCCGTCGACCGTAATGCAGAAGGGCGTGCCGATCTCGTCCTGCCGGCGGTAACGTCGACCAACGGCGCCCTTCTCGTCATAAAAGACGTTGAACAGCGGCTTCAGTTGGCCGTAGATTTCCCGAGCAACCTCGGGCATGCCGTCCTTCTTAACCAGCGGGAAGACGGCCGCCTTGACGGGTGCCAGCCGGGGGTGGAACTTGAGGAACACGCGTTTGGAGAGCTTGCCCTTGTCGTCGGGCACTTCGTCCTCCCGGTAGGCCTCGCAGAGGAAGGCCAACGTCGCTCGATCCGCACCCGCCGAAGGCTCGATGACGTGCGGCATGTAACGTTCCTTGGTCTGATCGTTGTAGTATTGCAAGTCGCGACCGCTGCCGCGGTAACGCGGCTTGCCGTCCTCATCCTGTTCGACCACCAACTCGTCACCCTGGCGTACCAGCTTGCCTTCCATGTGGCTGCGCAGGTCGAAGTCGCCCCGATGGGCGATGCCCTCGAGCTCGCCGAACTCGCCCTCGGCCATGAAGGGGAAGGCGTACTCGATATCGGCCGTGCCGCACGAGTAGTGGCTAAGCTCCTCGGCGTCGTGGTCGCGGAGCCGTAGCCGGTCGCCGGCCAGGCCCAGGTCGAGGTACCACTGGTAGCGGCGGTCGCGCCAGTAGCCGTACCAACTCGGCGACGAGTTGGGATGACAGAAGAACTCGATCTCCATCTGCTCGAACTCGCGGCTGCGGAAGGTGAAGTTGCGCGGCGTTATCTCGTTGCGGAAACTCTTGCCGATCTGCGCGATGCCGAACGGTATTTTCACCCGGGTGCTGTCCAGCACGTTCTTGAAATTGACGAAGATACCCTGGGCCGTCTCGGGCCGCAGGAAGGCCTTGCTCTTCTCATCATGGATCGGACCGGTGTGGGTCTCGAACATCAGGTTGAACTCGCGGGGCTCGGTTAGCGTGCCAAGTTCCTTGGCGTCGGGGCCCAGCACGGCGGTGAAGTCGTCGAGCGTGGTGAGCGATACCAGCGGGCCGTCCCACTGGAGCTGGTCGGCGTGCTTGGCGCGAAGGTTGAACAACTTCAGCGCCTTGCGCTGCGTATCGTCGAGCCCCTCCTGGCCGAGCGCGGCGGTGGCGATGAACGCCCGACGCCCCTTGGCCTCCACCCAGCGACCCACCACCTGGTCGTATCGATAGCGGCGTTTCGACTCGCGGCAATCGACCAAATAGTCGTGGAACAGGTCGTAGTGGCCCGAGCATTTCCAGACCTGCGGGTGCATGATGATGGTGCAATCCAAGCCGGTCATCTCGTAGGTGGCTGGAGCGTCGGGTGGGACCAGCATTTCGTTGTGCCCGGTGACCATATCGCGCCACCAGGCCTCGCGGACGTTTCGTTTAAGCTCGACGCCCATCGGCCCGTAGTCCCAAAAGCCGTTGAGTCCACCGTATATCTCGCTCGAGGGGAACAAGAATCCGCGTCGTTTGCACAGGGCGACAAGTTTTTCCATTTCCATTGCAAGGCAACTCCAAAGTGGCAAGAACGGGCGTCGGGCAAGACACCCAAACATATAAGTGTAGTACGTTTAGCGGCGGGAGGGAATGAGGGGAGTAGCGAACGGGCGGGTGATGAGAGTTGGAGCGGGAAACCGGCCACTTTATCCATGCTTCATCCGTGGCTCTATTCCTTCGCACTCCGCTTGCCGCCCGCCTACCCCAACCGGATTCGCATCGAGCGTGGGTCGAGTCGGGGTACGGTGAGGAAATAGTCGAGTTGTGCGGCGGCCAGTATGTCGTCTTCCCGCCCTATCGCCACGAGATTGCGGCCGCCGACGGTCTTCGCCAACCGCCCGGCCAGTTGCTCCGGCTCCAGGCGCTCGGCGTCCAGTGCGAACGGCAAGGCGAAGGCGTCGAGCCACGCATCTCGAGCGGCCTGGGCCTGGGGGCTGAGGTTGTAGGTGGTGTCGCCTCGACGTACTAGCCGCTCGACCAGCAGCCCGGCTAGCAGCAGATCGTCGTCGCCCACCCGACCTCGCGTGCCGGCACACAGCAGGTGTATCCGGTCGTATCCGGCCAGTTCCAGGCAGACCGCCTCGGCGTTGACGAAGGCTCCGATCAGCACGCGGCCGGCCAGCCTGCAACGGTCCATCGCCCGGGTGCCGTTGGTGGTGGTGAAGACTACTGTCCGACCCGCTACCCGGTCGGGCGTGTAGTCATCGGGCGAGTTGCTCAGGTCGAACCCCTCAATGGGTAGCCCCTTCCGCTCGCCACCCAGCAGCACGTCCGGGCCGAGTTGAGCGGCCGCCTGCCGGGCTTCATTGACCTCGATGCAGGGTAACACCTCTCGGGCGCTAGCCTCCAGGGCGTGTATGATCGTCGTCGATGCTCTCAATACGTCGATTACCACAACCACCTGACCGACCATCTCCTCCGGCTCGACGTCGGTCGGCAGCCCGTGCACGTGCAATTCACGGCTCATTCAACTCCTCCGATCTTTTCCCCTGGCCTTCCGCTGCCCCCGGGGTGCACTCTACAATATCGCCATGTCGCACCGTGGACTAGCCGATTTTCTGGAGGAGCTTGGACGCCTGGGCGAGTTGGCCCGGGTGGAGGTCGAGGTCGATCCGCTGCTGGAGGCGGCCGAAATTACCCGCCGCACTGCCCAAGATGCCGGCCCTGCACTGCTGTTCAGCTCGCCAAGTGGGTATTCAACCCCCCTTCTAACGAACCTCCTGGCCGGTGAAATGCGGATCTGCCGGGCGCTGGGGGCCGAATCGTTGGACGAAGTGCGGCGTCGGGTGGAAGATGCCATAGAGCCGGCCGACCCGCAAAGCTGGTTCGAGCGAGCCAAGGCGGCGCCCAGCAGGGCGACGCTGGGGAAGATGCCAGCGAGATCCGTCCGCACTGGGCCCGTGCAACAGGTCGTGCGGCTTGGCGCCGATGTCGACCTGGGCCAGTTGCCCGTCGTGCAGGCGGCCGCGGACGAGCCGGGGCCCACGATTACGGCAGGGTTGCTGGTCACCGTCGACCCCGAGACGGGCTGCCAGGCCATCTGCCGCTGCGACCTGCGAGTGCTCGACCGGGACCGGCTGGCCGCCTGCTGGTGGAGCCACGAACCGCCCGAACGCATTCGGCAAGACTACCGTCGGCGTGGCGACCCGATGCCGGTGGCCGTTGTGCTGGGTGGCGACCCGGCCCTGCTGCTGGCTGCCATGGCCCCGCTGCCGCCCGGTGCCGACGTGGCTGCCGTGGCTGGGCTGCTGCGTGAGAAGCCGATTGACGTGCTCCGCTGCCGGGGGGTTGAGCTGGACGTGCCGGCCGACGCCGAACTCGTCATCGAGGGCCACATCGAGCCAACCGAGCCGCCCGTCGATTCGGGGCCCCTTGCCACGCCGCTGGGGCACTGCCGCCGGCCGCCGCCCGCCCCGGTGGTTCACGTTACGGCGGTAACGCATCGGGCGAACCCAATCTATCCGGCCATGGTACCCAGTGAAGGGCCAAACGAGTACATCGAGACGGCCCGGGCGCTGCATCGCGTTTTCCTGCCGCTGGTGAAGTTGGCCATTCCCGAGTTGGTTGATTACGAACTGCCGGCGTTCGGTGCGGGCCGCCAGTGGCTTGTTGTGTCGATCAGCAAGACATATGCCGGCCAGGCCCGGCGCGTGGCGGCCGCCGCTTGGGGGCTGGCCGGGCTGATGTTCAGTAAGCTGATGGTGATTGTGGATGATGACGTCGACCCGCGCGAGCCGGATCGAGTGTGGTCGGCCGTCTCGCGGAATGCCGATGTGGCGATGGACGTCA
>Ga0255418_1024_pt1 | contig 8647 bp, 14 predicted proteins | sample ANMaggSeSYBR01C5_FD_182673 | JGI IMG/M metagenome (GOLD analysis project Ga0255418, IMG submission 182673) | Sediment cell enrichment communities from methane seep in Santa Monica Basin, California, United Staets - ANME aggregate JGI... | ecosystem: Environmental > Aquatic > Marine > Cold seeps >...
GGAGAAAGTAATCAAAAGCGCGCTGGCCAATGCCGAGGACCGTCGGGCGACGGGCCTGAGCACCTTGCTGGTAAGCGACGTACGGGTGGAGCAAGGTCCGATGACCAAGCGAATGCGTCCGAAAGCGCGTGGGATGTCGGCCATCATCAAGAAGCGAATGTCGCACATACGCGTTGCCTTGGAATAGGGGTGGCTGGAAGCGGATAGCCGAAAGCTGAAAGCTGATAGCTGAAAGAGACACGAAGTATGGGTCAGAAAGTTAATCCGACCGGATTTCGCACCGGTATTATGATCGGCTGGAAGAGTCGTTGGTACGCTTCCAAGCAGGAGTTTGCCAGCCTTCTGGTCGAGGACTATAAGATTCGCCGCTTCATTAAGCGGCGCAAGGATAGGGGCGGCAAGCCGATGTACCCGGCCGTTGCCAAGGTCGAGATCGAGCGGACTCGGGATGAAGTGAAGGTGGTGCTCTACTCGGCCCGGCCCGGCATCCTGATCGGGCGCAAGGGCGAGCGGGTGGAGGAGTTGCAGAACGATCTGCAAAACCTGACCGGGCGGCGAATCAACATTAAGATCGAGGAAGTCGGTCGGCCGGAACTGGTCGCCCAACTAGTGGCGGAGGACATCGCCGAGCAACTGGGGAGGCGGTCCAGTTTTAGGCGGACCATGAAGCGGGCGATGGAGCAGACGATGGACGCCGGGGCCAAAGGGATCAAGATCCAGTTGGCCGGCCGGTTGGGTGGCGCGGAAATGGCGCGACGCGAGAAACAACTTACCGGGTCGATTCCGCTCTCGACGCTTCGTGCGAAGATCGATTACGGCTTCACCGAGGCGAAGATTGCTCAAGGGCATATCGGCGTCCAGGTGTGGGTTAACCAAGGGATATATCAAGAGGACGAGATCGATGGCGTTGATGCCCAAGCGGGTCAAGCATCGAAAAAGCCAAAGAGGTCGTATAAAAGGTGAGGCAACGCGGGGTAACCGCGTGGTCTACGGCGATTTCGGGCTGCAATCGACGCAGGGTGGTTGGATTAGTGCGGCGACTATCGAAGCCGGTCGTGTCGCGGCGCAGCAATATCTGCGCACCGAGGGCCGCTTGTATATCCGCATCTTCCCACACAAATCCGTAACCTCCATACCCCTGGAAACACGGATGGGTAAAGGTAAGGGTGAGCCGGACTATTGGGCGGCCGTGGTAAGGCCGGGAACCGTGCTGTTCGAGATCGGTGGCGTGTCGGAGGAAGCTGCCCGGCTCTGCTTTACTCGGCTGGCACACAAAATGCCGGTTAAAGTCCGCTTCCTCAAACGTCGGCCCATGTAAGTAATATTTTGGCGGGTTGGGAGCCTTATGGTGTGGATGGCACGATGGAGCGAAGCGACTCGTGCTCTTACACCCATAATAACCTGAACCCCTAAACCCCTGTTTGAACCGAGTGATCCGACGATGACCAAGGCAGGTGAACTCCGCGAGATGAGCGACGAGCAATTGGCCATGACGCTCAAGGATACCACGGAGCAGTTGTTCCGGCTGCGGCTGCAAGCTCAGACCGAGCGACTGGACGCGCCGAGCGAGTTGCGCAAGCAACGCCGGCTGATCGCCAGGATCAAAACCATCCAGAGCGAGCGAGCACTAACCGCGGGCGTGGCAGCGGAAGAAGAAGTCGACACGGAAGAGACCGTCAAGAGCTAGCCTGCCCACGGGCGAGTCAGCCGCATAGGAAAGTAAGTAATGCCGAAGAAAGTTGCTGTTGGCGTGGTGACTGGCGACCGTATGTCAAAGACGCGCCGAGTGGAGATTCCTCGGTTGGTCAGGCATCCGAAGTACGGGAAGTTTCTGCGGCGGAGAACCGTTTGCTACGCCCACGATGAGAACAACGAATCGGCCATGGGTGACATGGTCGAAATCGTCGAGTGCCGGCCGCGGTCGAAGATGAAACGCTGGGAGTTGGTGCGAGTGACCGCCAAGAGTCGCTTGATAGACGTAGCGGCCATGCGTGCGGCAGCCAAGGCTGAGGAACAGAATCAAGCCGGCGATAAGTGAACCGCCGGTCGGCAACCAATGATGTTTTGCCGTTTGGGTGAAGAAACATGATCCAGATGCAAACCCGACTCAATGTGGCCGACAACACCGGGGCCAAGGAGTTGATGTGCATTAAAGTGCTCGGTGGAAGCCGTCGCCGGTGCGCCGGCGTGGGAGATATCGTGGTCTGCAGCGTGAAGAGCGTGATACCGGGTAGCGATATCAAGAAAGGGACGGTGCTCAGGGCGGTTATTGTCCGCTGTCGGCAGCCTTCTCGTCGCGCCGACGGGAGCTACGTCCGCTTCGACAGCAACGCCGCCGTAATCATCGATAACGAAAAGAACCCGCGCGGTACCCGAATCTTCGGAGCGGTCGCCCGCGAACTGCGTGAACGAAACTTCATGAAAATTGTCAGCCTCGCCAGCGAGGTAGTTTAATGCATATTCGAGTGGACGATACGGTAGAGGTAATCACCGGTGACGACTGCGGCACGCGCGCCAAGGTTCTCAGCGTGGACCGCGCCGCCGGTAAGGTGACGGTGGAAGGCGTGAACCGGGTGTACAAGCACGTGCGCCGTAGCGAGCGAAACCCGCAGGGGGGGCGGCTCTCGATGGAGATGCCGGTCCAAATGGCCAACGTGTTGTTGGTTTGCGAGGCGTGCGGCGCGGCCACCCGAACCGGTGCCCGCTATCTCGATGACGGAAGCAAAGAGCGCTTCTGCAAGAAGTGCGGAGCCGGCGTCGGCCAGATTGCCCCGGCCAAGGCCCGATACGCCAAACAGTAGCTGCGTGAAAGCGAAAAATGATACCTCGATTGTTCGAACGATACAACGAAGAACTTCGGCCGGCTCTGGCCGAGAAGTTGGGCCGCGCCAACCGACTGTCGCTTCCCCGATTGGAGAAGATTGTAGTCAACATGGGCGTGGGTCGCGCTACGGGCGATAAGAAACTGCTCGAGGAAGCCACCGACGCCTTGCGTTTGATTTCCGGACAGAAGCCCATAGTCACCTTGGCTCGAAAATCGGTCGCCGGCTTCCGTCTTCGCGAGGGACAGGCCATCGGCTGCAAGGTCACGCTTCGAGGACGGAGAATGTATGAGTTCCTGGATCGGCTAATCTCGCTGGCGCTGCCGCGAGTACGCGACTTTCGCGGGCTGAACCCCAAGGGATTCGACGGCCGGGGTAACTACAATATGGGACTGACCGAACAACTGGTGTTCCCCGAGTTGAACCCGGATAAGTATGTGCATACTCAGGGGATGAATATCACGATTGTAACCAGCGCCAATCAGGACAATGAAGGCCGCGAGTTGCTCGCGGGCTTCGGAATGCCGTTTCAGACTGACGAGCAATAGGCGTCCGGGAACAAGTGAGGGGATTTGGCCACATGGCAAGCAAAGCAAAAATAGTCAAGGCGAGTCGTACTCCTAAGTACTCCTCGCGTAGCGAGAGGCGATGTCAGATCTGCGGCCGGCCGCGGGCCGTGTATCGCAAGTTCGGGATCTGCCGGATATGCTTCCGCAATCTGGCGGATGAAGGTTTGATTCCTGGCGTGAAGAAGGCGAGCTGGTAAAGGGACCCCAACTATCATGATGACTGACCCCATCGCCGACATGTTGACTCGTATCCGCAACGCGATACGCGTCGAACAATCGCATGTGGATATGTCGCTGTCGAAGGTCAAGCGAGGCTTGGCCGAAGTGCTCAAGCGCGAAGGCTACATCTGGGACTGGGAAGAGATCTCCGGAACACCGGCGGATGAGCTTCGCGTCCACCTGAAATACGGCCCAAACGGTGAGCGGGTAATACGTCGCATTCGACGTGTGAGCAAGCCGGGGCGTCGCGTCTACAGTGGTGCCGCCAGGCTGAAACCTGTACTGGGTGGTCTGGGAATCACCATCATTAGCACCAGTCGCGGCGTTATCAGCGACCGCGAGGCCCGGCAACGAAAGCTGGGAGGAGAAATCCTCTGCGAAGTCTGGTGAGAATAGTTAAGAGTTGAGAGCTGAGAAGAGCCAACTGTAAAGGTAAGCAGTTATGTCGCGGATCGGACAAAAACCGGTATCACTGCCAGACGGCGTGAAAGTCGGCATCGCCGATCAGGTTATTTCGGTCGAAGGTCCATTGGGTAAACTCCAGTGGGAGTATCGGCCCGAGATGACCGTCAGCCATGATAAAGAAACAAACACCGTCAACGTCAGCCGGATAGACGACCAGCGCCAGAGCCGGGCCCTGCACGGGCTCACCCGGGCGTTGATACAGAATATGGTCACCGGTGTCAGCCAAGGCTACGAAAGACGGCTTGAGATCATCGGCGTAGGTTACGTGGCGGCGATTCAGCACAACCAGTTGGAACTCCGCGTGGGCTACGCCAACGAGTTGCACAAACCGATCCCGCCGGGACTGACCGTCGCCTGCCCCGACCAGCAGCACATCGTCGTCCGCGGGACCGACAAGCAACTGGTCGGCCAGTTTGCCGCCGAGGTCCGCGCACTACGAAAGCCTGAACCCTACAAAGGCAAAGGAATACGCTACTACGGCGAGCAAGTACGCCGCAAGCAGGGTAAGGCCATGGTGAAGTAGGGCCGCCGATCGGGTGCCGCGACCACATCCCGCGAGTGAGATAAAGACGTGAAACACGAAAAGACTATCGGAAAACAACGCCGGCGGCGCGGCTATCGGGTGCGCAACCGGGTGAAGCGCGATTCAACACGCCCCCGGCTCAGTGTCTTCCGCAGCCACAAACATATCTACGCGCAAGTCGTTGACGATGAAGACGGACGTACCCTGGCGGCCGCAAGCACACTCGACCAGCAAATCCGCCCGCAGGTCACCTACGGGGGGAATAAAGCAGCGGCTGAAGCGGTTGGAAAAGTGATTGCCGAACGGGCGCTGGAGGCGGGTGTTAAGCAGGTGGCATTCGATCGTCGGGAGTACAAGTACCACGGCCGTGTCGGTGCCCTGGCCGACGCCGCCCGCGATGCGGGGCTCGACATCGGCAAGAAACAGCCCAAGCCTGAAAAGGCGCCGGAAAAGAAGCCGTCTGGAAAGAAGAAAAAGAAGAAGGAAACGCAGAAAGGACCGGAGTCCAAGAAGAAGAAACAGAAGAAGTAGTAGTCGCCCAGTAGCGTCACGTTCCAGCGTGATGAGCAGGCCTGCGGGACTACCCCACTACCCACATTACTCACTACCCACTGCTCCCAGCCATGGCTGAAAATTCAAATCGAGGGGAACTGGTCGACAAGGTCGTCAACATTCGGCGGTGTGCCGCCGTGGTGAAAGGCGGTCGTCGCTTCAGCTTTAGCGCGCTGGTCGTCGTCGGCGACGGTCAAGGCAAAGTCGGCTGGGGATATGGCAAGGCCAACGAGGTGCCGCCGGCCGTGGAGAAGGCGGTCAAGGACGGCTCCACCAATCTGGTCAGGATTCCCCTGGAAGGCGCTACTATTCCGCACACGGTCAAAGGCCGTTACGGGGCTGCCCATGTGATCCTGGTGCCGGCCGGGCCGGGAACCGGTGTGATCGCCGGCGCGGCGGTCCGCGCGGTGTGCGAAGCGTGCGGTATCAACGATATCCTCACTAAGAGTTTCGGGTCGAATAATCCCCTCAATCTGGTGAAGGCCACCATCGGCGCGCTAGCGAGTGTCCGCTCCCGGCGCGAAGTGGAGCGGCTACGTGGAGTCTCGCTGTCATGAATCTCAACGACGTCCATCGCGGAATAAACAAGAATAAGAAACGCAAACGCGTCGGCCGTGGTATCGGCTCGGGGCACGGAAAAACCTGTGGACGTGGCCACAAGGGCCAGCGGTCCCGGGCCGGATACTCGACGCATCCCACCTTCGAAGGCGGCCAAATGCCGCTGGTCCGACGGATTCCCAAACGAGGTTTCAATAACCGATGGGCGCTGAGCGTGGTCGTCGTCAACGTCGGCCAACTCGATCAGTGCTTCGAGGAAGGCGCCGAGGTTACACCCGAAACGCTCAAGGCCAGGGATCTCGCCAAGGGGCGATACGACGTCTTGAAGGTGCTAGGCGACGGGCAATTGACCAAGAAGCTGAGCATTTCAGCCCACCGTTTCAGCAAGTCGGCCCAAGAGAAGATTGAAAAGGCCGGCGGGCAGGTGACCGTTCTGCCCGGCAAGGCGCCCGTCGTTAAGAACAAGCAAAAGGCGTAGTACAGTCGGTGTGGCGTTTAACTCCGGCGGCTACGCCGGGGGCCAATTCTCCCGGCGTTATCGCCGTGGTGAAGCGACTTTGGTTGCGGCCCAAGTTCCTACTGACGGTGGCATTGCCGATGAGCGATGGCGAAGCCCGGTTCCCCGGCAAAAATGGCTTTGACCGCTCATTGGTTATGCAACGATCAGTAAATCCCAATAGCCTATAGGGCGGATCGAGCGATGTGGGAAAAGATTCGCGTCGTCTTCACGATCCCGGAACTGCGGCAGAAGATACTTCTGACGCTCATGTTCCTGGCGATTTATCGTATCGGTTGGCAAATTCCACTGCCAATCGTTGATACGAAAGAGATGACGGCTTTCTTCGGCGGCCAGGCATCGGGCGGCATCGCGGATGTGCTGAATCAGGTGGCTGTCTTCAGCGCCAGTCAGCTCAGTCAGGCCACTATCTTCGGCCTGGGAATCATGCCCTACATCTCCGCTTCCATCATCTTCCAACTGCTGGGAAGCGTTTGGGGTCCCTTGGAGCGACTCCAAAAGGAAGGCGAAAGCGGCCGCAAGAAAATCAACGAGTACACACGATATGCCACCATCGTGCTCTGCCTCGGCCAAAGCTGGTTCTACGTTGGGTTCCTGATCGCCAATAAACTGGTGCATGCCGAGTTCCTGGGTGCCGACGGAAAACTTAGCTTCGGTTGGCAACTGACCGCCGTGATGACGATGACGGCGGGTACGGCGTTCTTGATGTGGCTCGGTGAACAGATCGACGAATACGGCATCGGTAATGGAATCAGCCTCCTTATCATGGCTGGTATTCTCGCCCGAATGCCCGCCGCCGGATTCAAACTTCTCAAACCGATGATCGATCAGGGTGGCGTACAACTGGGTGGAGGACCCGGCCAGGTCGGCGTGGAAACGCTGCTGGTACTGGGCGCGCTGTTCGTGGGCGTGATCGCGGGCGTGGTCTTCATCACGCAAGGACAGCGGCGCATTCCCACGCAGAGCGCCAAGCATGTCCGTGGACGCCGCGTTTTTGGCGGCACGCGGCAGTACCTTCCCCTGCGGGTGAATCAGGCCGGCGTTATGCCGATCATCTTCGCCAGCAGCCTCTTACTGTTCCCCTCGGTGCTGTTTGGCTACCTGATCAAGGCCTACCCAACCTCCAGCGTATTGCAATCGCTGCACGAATCGTTTCAGCGTGGCGACTCCTACTTATACAATATCATGTACGTTGGGTTGATATACTTCTTCTGCTACTTCTGGACGGCCATCACCTTCAACCCCAAGGATATGGCCGACAACCTTAAGAACTACGGCACGTTCATCCCCGGTTATCGGCCGGGAAAACGCACCGCCGACTACCTTGAAAAGGTCATGGTGCGTATAACCTACGTGGGTGCCGGGTTCCTTGCCCTGGTAGCCATCATCCCCACGCTGGTCGCGACCTGGATGGGAATCGACTGGGGTATCGCCAGCTTCTACGGTGGAACCAGCCTCTTGATCGCCGTGAGCGTGGCCTTCGACCTGGTGCAGAAGATCGATAGCCACCTGGTGATGCGCAACTACCGCGGCCTGCTCGACAAAACCTAGCCTTCCAACGCGGTCGGCAGCCGTAACCGGAAACGTTTAGAACGTAAGTTATGCTTCAACATAACGCACTTAGATAAACTGTTGTGCTGAAGCATAACCCGCGAAACTTGCGGTCTCGCACCCTTAACCGCCTATCCACCAAAGGATGACAGCATGAGGATCGTGTTCATCGGCCCGCCGGGTGCCGGCAAGGGGACCCAGGCTGAACGACTCATCGACACCTACCAACTTGCCCACCTCTCCACCGGCGACATGTTGCGGGCTGCCCGCGATGCCCAGACGGATGTGGGTCGTAAGGCCGACGAATACATGTCCAGCGGCCAATTGGTCCCCGACGTTATCATCGTGGCCATCATCCGCGAGCGTCTCGAACAACCCGACTGCCAGAAAGGCTATCTGTTAGACGGCTTTCCCCGCACCATCGCCCAGGCCGAAGCCCTCGACGCCATGCTCGCCGAGAAAGACACACCCCTGGACGTCGTGCTCGAGCTGCGAGTCCCCGAGGAAGAACTGTTCAAGCGACTTGCCGGCCGTGGTCGGGCCGATGATACACCTGAAGTTATTCGTCAGCGACTATCGCAGGTCCTTGACACCCTTCTTACCGGCAACTGTTTTCTTAGGTCCCTTTCGGGTGCGGGCATTTGTGCGAGTGCGCTGACCGCGGACCGGCAAGCCGCGACGGTGCCGAACACCCCGGTAGCAGCCAATATCGCGCAGACGAACGATATTCTGATTTGTCTGCCGTCGCAACTGCCCTTCGACGACGTAGTCCTTATCCAATAGGGCCGCCAGTCGGCCCAACTCATCCTCGCGAAGGTCTCGCGCGCGGCTGTTCGGATCCACACCGGCCTTGTGGCACAAGTCGCGAGAG
>Ga0255418_1025_pt1 | contig 8555 bp, 8 predicted proteins | sample ANMaggSeSYBR01C5_FD_182673 | JGI IMG/M metagenome (GOLD analysis project Ga0255418, IMG submission 182673) | Sediment cell enrichment communities from methane seep in Santa Monica Basin, California, United Staets - ANME aggregate JGI... | ecosystem: Environmental > Aquatic > Marine > Cold seeps >...
AAACAAAAACCTTCAATCCTTCTTCGTCTGGCAGATTAATGCTTACTTTTAAAATTTCGGAATTCAATTTGCTAAAGTTTAAAATATAGTTCTGTGATTTTTGCTTATCTGTCAATTCATCGTGATCCCCTATGGCAGTATCAAGGGCCTGAGATAGAGTTACAGCTTTATCGGAATAAACATTTTCTAGGGAAATGGCTTGTTCTTCTATGTTGACGTAAGTTAGAGAAAAAATAATGACGGCTGATATTAAAACAACCATTACTGTTAATTTTAATGAAAGACTAAAGTTTAGTTTCATGTTCTCATTTGCCTTTTTAGATATCCTTGTTTAAATTTTTTCCTGACTGATTTCATATCGTTAATTTTTAAATAGTGCAAATTTCTAATACAAAGTTTCCTAAAGACATTCATCCTCAATTTACTGGTTTTGTCTGTTACATCCTCAGCAGTTAACTTAACTTAATATTGTAAGGACGTATTAATTTTTTCTACATTTTATTAAAGATATCAGAGAAATGATGTTTGTAAATATCTAATGTCTAGTATGTTACATATGTCTTAAAAAAATGAAACATATGGTGCAGTGTTAATTAAGATTACAAAATAGATGTGTTTTCATAAGTATTTCCTAACGCATCTTTGTTTTTGTTAGTCTTACTATATACAATCTAGCCCATGAGAATGCTATTACTGGACCGATAATATTTGCTGCAACTACGCCCCACCAGACTCCAATTAATCCTAAATTTAGATTGAAAGCAAATAAAACGGTGAATAAAGGAGTCAAGATAACTGTTCGTAAAATTGTTACAATCAATGCATTTACTCCCTTTCCCATTCCTTGGAATACTGCGGAAGAAAGCATACCAAATGATATCATTGGGTAGAAAAGGGCGATTATCCTAAGAAAAATTATCAGGTCGGGTGCAATATGTGCTGCACTTTCAGACTGTGTGAATACTGCAGCTATCTGAGGCGCGAAAATGAATGTTAAAACAGCAATAATTGTCTCTATTGCAAGACCAATTTTTATTGCATAGTGGTAAGAAATGTTTACCTTATTAAATGAGTTTGAACCAAAAGCAGCTCCGCTCACTGAAACTAAAGCAGTAGCAACACCCATTATGGGCAGGACAGCCATACTTGCCACCCGCCATCCAGTAGAATAGATTGCTACGCCATCAGTGCTGCTCACCATTACTATTATGATGTTCATAATGATCATAGTAATTGACATGGAAAGTTGTGAAAATGAAGAAGGAAGTCCAACTCTAAAAATGTCCTTGATAATTGATTTATCAAACTTGAAATCACTGAATTTGAATGATACGTATGTATCCCTTTTGAAAAGCAGCCAGTTTAGCATGATGACTGATGTAATTGCCAGTGATATTACTGTGGCCCAAGCAGCGCCTGCAATACCCATGTCAAGAACATAGATGAGGATTGGATCTAGTATAATGTTCAAACCAGCGCCAAGCACCATAGCATACATAGCTCGCTTAGCATCGCCCTCACCCCGCAGTATAGCATTGGATACACTAGTAAAAAATATAAATATGCTACCAGCAAAAATTATCTGTCCATAATCCACAGTCAGACCTACTGTTTTACCAGCACCTATGAGAACAAATATGTTTTCGGCAAAAACAAAAAGCGGTATGGTAAAAGCAACTGCAAGTAGCAATGTAATGATAAGTGAATGAACTGCTACATTGTCTGCCCCTTCTTTGTCTTTGGCACCGATTCTACGAGATATGGCAGATCCGGCCCCCATGCCAAGTCCTGTGGACAGTGCCAGGGCTATAAAAAAAATTGGAAAAACAAACCCTACTGCAGCAAGCGCATCAGCACCAAGTCCAGATACCCAAATCGCATCAACAAGGTTATAGATTGTTTGTACTGACATCGCAAGTATCATCGGTAATGCAAGTTTGATGATGGCTTTTTTAGGATCGCCAAGTAATGCTTTTACTCCTTCTGTTTCTTTTACCTCAGATGCTTTATTAGATATGTTTTTTTGAGATGCTGTGACATTCATTGTCCGATCCTCTTGAATTTAGTTTATATGTGATGGTGCATTCTGAACTGTCTTTTAAAATAATTTTTCCTCTTACCTCACGGTATGTTGATCGGTATAACTCTTCTTTATTTAAAAAGGATAAAGACTGGATGACCACCTTTTATTCATTTCCATTTTGATTAGCGCATCTTCACTAGTGATTTGAACACGTTGCTTCCTTCTAGATATATTTCTGTTATTCTCGTAGCGGTGGTTTTGTCAAGTCCTTGGTTCATAAGCTCTTTTTGAAATATATCTCCTCCCCTTTTCGCCTCCATTTTGAAACGTAAGAATGCCCATCCAGATTTCAACAATAGGGTAGGGAGAAACGGGAGGATTGCACCAAACAATTCACTGGAATTGCTCTTTCTTGTCTCTTCTACTTTTTTGTTCATGATTTTGTCTCAGACGTTGTTTTTAGTCATGTCTGCCCGATCCAAATTTACCCATCATTTTCCCGATGTTTAACGTCGATAAATATTGACTTGTAAGTTCAAATGCTTGATCGTTTGTCATGCCTGCACCTTTTAGTTCTTTGTAGAATATTGCTGCTGCCTCAGCATACTGTTTAGCACTTTTTGGACTATATAGTAGTCCACTAATTTCTTTTAGCAGTCCAGGTATTTTTTCAGACACAACATCTAATATTTCCCTTATTTTTTCTGGGTCTGGCATTCTATCATGCCCATGCCAATTTTCTTCATGTTTGTTCATTTTTATCTTCCTCCAATTTATTTTCAAATTATGGTAAGTTGGTCATTTCATATATTGAAACCGAGCATTTGTGACCACTTTTTGATTATTTCCTCAGCAAGACTGTATACATATAGCGATCCCTTTTGATGCTTTTGGATGATGTTTTTTTCAGTTAATTCCTGTATTTTTTCCCGGATAATTCTTCTAGAGGCAGTCCCTCGTTTACTTCTGATAAGCTCTGTGATCTGAGAGATATTCTGCTCGCTTCTATCCATCAGTACGCGTACGATTTCCTTTGATATTGGATCTTTAACTTCTGGAAGTATAAGATCTGGAGTGAGACCACCATGATCAAGTAAAAGTCCAGCTAATCTCATATAATTACTGGTTGTTTTTCTTACATCTTGAAGAGGTTTAATCAATACAGAAAGCATTTTTTCTAGTTCGCTTATACGTTTGTTCAACTCTTTGACTTCGTCAGTCAGATCTTTTTTCACATGGTATGAATAGAGTGCGAGTTAAAAAGAATTTTTGATTATTAGCGCTGCAGGTTGTCGTTGATGTGACTAACAGGGGAAGGATGTTTTAGTTTTTCACTAGGTAATTAGTAGCTTATTGAAAGATGCAGTGGAAAATATTTGTTCCAACAGTGGAAATCGCTTGATGAGTTTTTCCAGAAAATAAATAAATGACGCAGATTGTTTATTTTTAGGTATGTTAATAGGCAAAGGATCCGACCACTCGCTTTCTGCATTATAGCTGTCCTTTGTTTTTACCTTTAATTCATAGCTGCCTTTTTTACTCCAAGTGTGATTTACCTCTGTTGTCACTCCGGATTCATATGGTCCAAGCCAATCACTATAGCTTCCATCTCCAAAGTACCATTTATAGTGCAATTGATTTTCATCTGGATCGGAAGAGCTGGTTGTGTAAGTGTATTTTATTCCTGCCTTACCAGATGCTGGACCATCTGGTGTACTTGGTATGGTTGGCGGATTGTTATCGAGATTAATTGTTATGAACAAAGAGGCATTGTCTTCGGGTAAAACCGAAACTGTATCTGTAATTGTATAATTTTCAAATTTCACTGCAACTTCATAATCTCCATGAAAACAGTTTTCAGTAACTGTGCCTGAATCATTTGTGTATGATATAATATCTGTTCGCCATTCATTAAACATGAGATCTTCAAATGCAAGTCCTACAGGTCGAGGTGTCCAATCGCGGTTATATAATGCCGTGTCTGGTCTCCAATGTGAACCTTCCCAAAAACCCCACTGGATTATCCCTTTTATAGAAGGGTGGCTGTAAATAGCGGTTACTAAATCCGTGAAATATTCAGCTTGAAACTCCCAATGTTCTTCAGTTCCAATATCTAATTCAGTTATGTAAATTGGTAAATTAAGAGTTGACATTTTATCAAGGTTCTTTAAAGCATTTTCTGGAGTAACTAAACCTCCTATGCTCAAATGGCTCTGAATTCCTAGTCCTTCAATAGGTGCCCCCATTCCAATTAGCTGGTTCACCAAATCGATAACTTGATCTTGCCTCGTGGGATCATTCCTTAGCAGGCTATAGTCGTTATACATTAGTAGAGCATTTGGATCATTTTCTTTTGCAGTGGTATAACAATCCGCTAGCAGTTCGATTCCACATTCCTGCCATATTTCATCATTAGATATGGCTTCGTTAAGCACATCCCAATGGACCACCTTACCATTAAATTCTGTTGCGTAATCCTTAACATGAGATATAACGTTGTCATAGATCTCGTCGGTAGGTAAACCTTCTAACCAGTCTGGACAATGATGGTATGAGGGCCAAAAGAGGCAATGGCCATGCACGGGAATATTTTTTTCTTCTGTCCAATCAAACACATAATCAACAGAAGGATGAGCCGAATCCATAACTTTCCATTTTAGATGATTTTCGATGGTTATCATATTAAAGAGTTCTTCAGTCTTTTCAACATATGTCGGATTGTAATTCCTGCCTCCAAATAAGTTTGCGGCAACGGCAGTGCCAAATGGAAAATATTTTTTAGTTTGATTAATGGTTATTTTAACATCATTTAAGGGATTTCCATTGTTATCCACACATGTGACAGTTAAATGAGATTTTCTTATATTCTCAATTCTCTCTAATGCAGGTTGTTTCCAATCATCTGTATTTTCTTGAGTTCCAAAAAATGGATTGTATATAATATCTGCATTTAGAGATTCTATATCCACTTCAGAGCCAAGATTCTTAAAAGAAATATTGGAAATTTCAAAAACACCGATATTCTCACCAAAGAAAAAACATAGCTCAACTTCACCAGCATTCCAATTATTAATACTACCATCAAAAGCTATTTTGTAATTTATGGTTTCTGAAGAGTTGGAAATTTCTATCCCTACGTACTTACGCCAAGGGTCACCATTGTCTTGAACTGCAACTGCAACTGCACCATCTGGATTTTTTAGGTTAAAATTCAGAAATAAAATGTCATCTTCTTCAACTGATGTTCTGTACTCTTGATTCAATTGTACGTTCCAAAATTGCTCAGGTTCATTAAATATGTCTAGTTGTAATATATTATACTCATTTTCAGGAATTAAAATGTAATTACAATACTCATTAACTCCTCCCAGATACCAGTAATCTAAATCATTATTAAAGTCACCATTATATATGAGATCTCCAGTGTAATTTGATGCATAAACTGAAAACGAAAAAAGTAATAAAAAAGTTATAAATATTGTCTTTTTCTTCATTCTTCTATTCTCCCTGATTATGGTATTCATTAGGGGAACTTAAATTTTTTCATGATAATAAAAATTGTAATATTTGTAGCAAATTAATAGATTGATTTTATTTACTAGTAAATCTGATGTGATTAATTTCCAGGATGGATAAAAATCCGATCTAGTTCGGCTGTAGAAACATATGGGGTATACTCCATCTCTCTTGAAATTCTGTAGCAATGATCAACTTGGAATCGCAGAACGGCATAATCTAGTGTTAAAACTATCTTGCCCTCGTCTAATAACTGACTCATAACCTTCTCTTTGTTGATTCTCAAAAATTGATTCTGTGGTATTCCATTTATATGAAACTCAAAAAAATGAATGTAAAAAGCTCGATAATATGTTTCTTCAACGCCGATGCCATCGATATAATCAACGATTTCCGGTGCTATTTCTAGTCCATTTTGAGGAATAATATAAAATTCTGATGAGCGATGAACCGAAGAAATATTTTCGATAAAATCTATCATGCGCTCTTTAGTACAAGCAGGGTACATATCCTCCAAATGATATGTGTCCACTGTGTCAAGGTATAACCCATCGAATCCCTTTTCCTTTATCTGTGGAATATACTCATTAATAATCAAATCCTGCCATTCTTTGCTTGAATAGTCAACGTACCAACATTCAGGCCAATCTGGATTTTCCTCTAACAGATAATCTGCATTTGGATCCCAATAATAGCGGTACTCCTCAGCCTCACCAATGCTAATATATGCAATAACAATTTTATCACTGTTTTTCATGTTAAGAATGTCACTATGGGTAAATCCATCTGGATCAATGTCCACTAGATCAAATTCGGTATTTGTTATATCCTCTGCCTCGACATCTGAATAAACACATAACCAATTATTCACCTCAAAAAGATCAGTAACATGGTTGATATTTCCTACTGGGGCACTTTTTTCATTATATGGATTATCTGTTAAAGATATAATTTTTCTACTTTGTATCCCACTTTCAAAAGTTAGCCCAGTTATGAGCAAAAGAATTACAACACAATAGATAATAAAACTGTTTTTCATCTTATTTGAAACCCCTCTTATTTTGATGTGGCTTACAACATTAAATAACGCTAGCAACAATTTGTTATCTTTATTACTTTGCAGTGTTTCATTCTTCTAGATTATTCCAGATTGATGCCATATTCATTCCAATGCCAACAACATAAGAGCCTTCGTATTCTTCTCCAAGGGTATCTCCAACCTCGAATTCAAGTAAAACACCAGTAAATCCAATGATTGATCCACCTATGTGTGGAAAGTGGGGAAATTCATATTTGGTTTGGTCAAATTCATAAATATATCTAAAACCAAGAGTACCAAGGGTAAATATACAACCACTTCCTGTAAATTTGCTCAAAACTGAAAATTGCGCTAGAATAGTGCTGTTAAAGAACGGAAACTCATAAACGTTTAATTCAAGGAATGTGTAATCTTTTGTACCTTTCAAACCAAAAAACACTCCACTGAATAGGTTAAATACATCAAAAAATGGTTCTCTGGCAAGCATCAAACGATTTTTATCTAAGAATTTTTGTTGTGTCTTAAATTTATTTGCTAGATTATTGGCTGTTTCGGAAGATATAATGCCAATATCATTTAGAACATTCAACCTTTCCTCAATTTGCTTTGTAAAAGATTCTTGTGAAATCTCCTCTTCCATCAGAGCAATAATTTTTCTTGCGTCCCCTTCGGAAACATAGTATTCAGTTAGATGTCTGGAGCCACTATCCAAAACATTGATTATTATTGTTTTCTCCTTTTCTTCTTGTTTTTGAATACTTGAACTTACTACAGGTACAAAGCTTGCTAATACAAAGATAGATACGATTCCCAGCATCAAAATTTTTCCTGAACTATTATTTTTCATATTGCTTTCACCCCAGACATAAAACGCTGCCCGCGAATATAAATCTTTCTATGGTAATAAAAATTGCAACAATTGTCACGATTTATCATAATATTGATTTGTATCTCTACGGCATCATTTTATGTTGCGTACCAGCCAATTTATGAAGTTTGGTGAATTTTATGGCAATAAAAACTCATTTTTTGTAATCATCCAAATCTATTTCCATTCCATCTCTAGCTGCAATAACCTTAACACCAAGTTTCTCAGAGAAATTCTCTGCGATTTCCCACGGTTTTGCTCTTATTAGTGTCATACCAAAATGAGTAAGGATGCTTAATCTTGGTTTATTAACAGATATTATTTTTTCCACATCTTTGACCGAAAGATGCTGGATTCCCTTTTTTCCTTCCAATAGAACGACGTTTAAAATAAGCACATCGCCTCTGTAGTGTGATTCAAGTCCTTTGAAGTATTGCGTATCAGTTATAATCGATATTGAATTGTTTTTTCCATGGATGTTTAAACCATATGTTTCAACGCCATGAATGTGTTTAATCGGTGTTGAAAACGAAATGTTTCCTACGTTGTATTCTCTGTTTTCTTTCAAAACCTCGATATTTTCAACATGATTTCTAAAATGTTTTAGAATAACTGGATCATCTTCAAGTGCATCAATTGGAGCAAAAACGATTCCTTTTTTCTTGAATCCCCCATTTGTCATAGCTTCCATCATTATGTTTATGTCATTTGAATGATCTATGTGTCGGTGTGTCAATATAATGCCATCAATATCCATTGGATTGAGTTTAGGCCTGCTTGCAAGACAGCGAACTAGTGAACCCGGACCAGGATCAATAAGTACGTTTGTATCATCAAGTGTTATCCATATACCTCCGGACTTTCTCAGTTGCCTAGTAACAACAAAACGTGCACCTGCAGTACCTAAGAATTTTAATTTATTCACGACTCCCCCTCAAAATTATCGAGTAGATGATGTATTGTCTTAAGTGATCGGGTAGTAACTGAGAAGTCAGTATTAAATGTTTTAGCGAGGCACTGTTCTATTTTTGAGCCAACGGTGGCATACTGTATTTCATCATTCTTCTCAAAGATGACATTATCGTTTCCATACATCCCAATAATCTTCA